>Ga0041059_1000244_pt1 | contig 37008 bp, 29 predicted proteins | sample AraColnosormetaG_FD_56232 | JGI IMG/M metagenome (GOLD analysis project Ga0041059, IMG submission 56232) | Arabidopsis roots microbial communities from North Carolina, USA - Col MF nosort | ecosystem: Host-associated > Plants > Roots > Unclassified | place: USA: North Carolina | collected...
TTTTTTTTTTTTTTTTCCGCGTATGTGCCGAGTAATTTATTTTTCCTTTTTGTTTTTTAGTTATGTGGTTATGAAGATCGGACGGCTATGTGATATGAGACAGTTAATCAACGAGACTACACTGTGACACGTGGAATACTTAAACCGCCAAGAAATTTTGTATAGGATGATGAGTGAACCAAGCTAATAAACACGAAGCATTAATATTAGTTTTTGGGCTGGGCCTGCAATCTTCTGTGTACCTTATTTAAAATCATTTGGACAAAAATCATTTTCATATAATATGTGGAAATTAGTCTACAAAAATCATGGACCAGTAAACAATGCATATAGCCTGAGTTTTTTGTCAGTGTACTGAGATGGCGGTGACGGAGATCCTATTGTGTCGTTAATTATGGATGATGGTGATGTTTTTTCACTATTTTGTTGTTGCTATGAGTAATTAATTTGGATATGAAGTTTTTGCTATTAAAGAAAATGTGATTGTCTAAAGTTTCATATTGTCAAAAATTGAGAATTTGACTCTTTTACTTGTATGATACTATTACTTCTCTGGAAAATATTACTTGAAAATCTCCAAAAAAAAAGTCAAGAACAGATATAAATCTCCCGTGAAACAAGAGTATGAAACTGGTGACGTTATAAATTTGTAATTGCATAGGATTCCATTCAGCTTGACGCGGCCTATTCAATTTTCTTACCATTACCAAACACGATATTGACCTCTCTATTTAGACTCAGTGGACAGTGGTTTGTTGTGTGGCCGTGTGGGTCAACTTTTCCAAGTTTGATTTTTCCACAAATGTTAATCTGGTCACAATCTAAGACTTGTTTCACTGGAGAAAAAAAACATAGAATGGGTTCAAATGTTTTCTATCCAGTAGCTGACCAAAGTATGAAGAATAAAATGACTTAAGCTAAGATTTGTCCATTCACTAATTATGAAATTTATTCTTGACTTTTGTTATGAATCATAGATTTAGCAAGAACATTCATAGTACGATTTAATCTTAAAGTAACTCTATAGTTTGATGCAAGTATATATATCCTGTATCAAGCTTGATCCACTCATTAACCCAAATCTGGTTTGCAAACATCTTGTACGAATAAAAGATATACATATATATATATATATATATCACTTATTAAATTACCAATACGAATTTATTTGATTTAAAGTGTTAAGAACCAAATTTAATAATATCACACATGATCCATCAAAAAAACTATCAAAGAAAAATATTCAAAACAATATGAGTTAGTTCTTCTTCATCATTGGTCGATATTAATACTAATTCTACCCAAAACTATACTAAAAAGGGAAGATAATATCCTATGTTAAGATGATAGTTAAAATAAAAATTGAATAAAAACTCCTGCAAATTATTCAGTTAATAAGGAATTAACTAACTAACTATAAACCTAAATATGTATCAAGAATCATCTGCAACGTTTTGTGTTCTTGCGAAGAAAGTATCTAAATCTTGAACGTTAAAGGATATATTCCTTTGCCCGACGGCTTTTTGGCGACGTTTTTCGATTTTTTTCTTGAAGATGCGTGGCTCCGGTGCCAGAGGACACTCAAATAGCGGCGGAATTCTAAATTCCTCCCCCTTTGGAGTTGTGAATCTATCTTCTTCTTCCTCTTTCTTTTCTTGTTGTTCTTCTTTCTCTGGCTTAGAACTCACCGGAGCTTTCACCGGGATCCTCACTTTAAGCGACTTTTCAGGAAAATCCATGACTTTGATTCAAGAAATTCAACAAGAAGACCTAAACGAAGATGGTTGTTGAATATTCAACTGATTCTATATATAAGAAATTGTTAAATTTTCTCTTAAAGAGGAAAAAAAGAAAGAAACTTTTAGGCGGGAAAGGTTGTTTTCTTGTGTTTCTTCTCGGGTAATAAGTAAAAACTCCCAAAACTTTTTCTCGGAAAAGAAAAAAAGAAGAGAAGATTTGAGTTTAGGGCTTTCTCTTATTCTCTGTGATTGAAGCTGAAGAAACTCCAAAAGGAGGAGTCAAAGAAGAAAAGAGGTTTGGAAATTTTTATACTCGGCTACAATTTTATTTAATCATGATTGGATAAGTGCTATACTTTATTTAATTATATTTCTTACTTTAAAAAAAAATGTAAATATTGACGGCGGAGAAAGTTTATATTAAAGGAAGGAATTCTATTGGATGCAAAATATTATCGTATATAATAAATCATTCTTATGATCCTTAATTCCTTATTCCTAAGTTTTATAATATGATAATGTTGTCCACCTAATAATTAAATAAACCATTTACCATATAATTGAACATTAGAGATTTGTGTGTGTGTGTGTGTGAGTCACACAAATTGGTAACAATAGATACAAAGGTTTTAAGAGCACCAAGAAGAGTTTGACACAGAGTAGGACCAGTACTTATTGCTTTTTAAGAGTGTGAATAGACAATAATAATGTCGTGAAAGAAGAAGAAGTGATCTCTGACTCTGACTCTAAGTCCTTTCTTTTTCACATTCTGGAGTAACCAAAGTTATCAGCGTACTGAGACATAAACTCATCATTGAACTTTTTGAAACTGTCCATAATCTCTGGCATTTCTTCTTCTGCTGGCAGAATTGTTGTCCTTAAATGAAACACCCTGAAACAAACAGACAAACAAAAATGAGCTTGCTGCAAGAATAACATGAAACTGTAAAACACAGAGGGTTTTTTTCTACCCTTCTTTTTGTCCAAATCCAGAGCCTGGAACTGTGGAGATTCCTGTGGCTTCTAAGAGCTTAAGGCAGTAGAAAACGTCAGGGACTTTTCCGGCTTGTTTTGCTGCTTGGATTGCTTTCGACGGCAACTTTATTTGAGGGAATGAATACATAGCACCTTCTGTGAAATTACAGACGACGTTTTTGCAGCTGTTGAATCCATCAGTCATCATCCTTGCTCTTCTTCTCAGTGATTCTAGTATTCCCTTGCTGTTAATAATGTTCCAGTGAAGTTCGATGATCGTGATCCTTCATTCATCAAAGCGTGTTTATTTAGAGTAGAATGACTATATATACCTCTCACGAACGAATTGGTCATATGAAATGTCTCCAGGCTTTGGTGGGCTAACCATTAAACCCATCTACACAAAAACAATCAGGTTTCAGCAGTGAGATCATTCAGTAACCAGAACTTGCTAAGAAACTAAGAAGGGCTAGCTTACAAATATCTGCGCAGAGACGTTGGGGCTGAGAGCTATAGAGGCCACCTTGTATATCTCCTCAACGGTCTGCATTACCAGAAATTAAAAAGGCTCTTGCAATTACCAAAATCACGGGTGAAAAAGAGACGGTCAGGTACAAACCCTGGGAGGGATATTTGTCATCTCAAAGTAACCTCCCCGTTGCCCACATTCGCCCCAGTATCCTTTGGAAACGGTGTGGAAAGATATGAGCTGAACTTCCTTGCTGATCGGTGCTCCCATATCCATCAAAACCTTTGCAACATTCATGATAAAATGAAGGACTATCACGCAGACCAATGATCACAAAGCACATGCATAGGCTAATATAATTGAAGCTAAGGAGTTAAAGATACCAATGAAAGACATCGTTGTTACCTTCTTGGAACTGATAAAGGGACGTTCATCTTGGTATATATTTTGCTGATACACTTCGTCTCCGAGAAGAACTAATCTCTCATCACAACAGAACCGTAGTATCTCTCTTATGTTAGCTTCGCTAAGACACTGGCCAGTTGGGTTTCCGGGGTTAATAATCACCATTGCCCTTACCTGCATTTACCATATGTGAAAAAAACAAAAATAAGAGCAGAGGTAAAGATGTCATAAAAAAGCCTCTGCATCAACAGTTTCGAGAAAAATAGTGGAAGAGTATTAACTGTTATTCCTTGAGAGCGAGCTTGAGCAACAGATTGGCGAAGGTTGTTAACATCAAGTCCCCAGTTTTCAGACTCTTCAAGATAGTAAGGAACAAGAGTACCACCTAACAGAGATATAGTAGCCGAGTAGAGTGGATACTGTGGAACTGGAACCAGAATCTGCCAACCAAGAAAACTTGTGACCAGATGCTACTATAAACCAAGCCTAAAAAACCTATACCATCTGCAAGAAATCTGAATCTGAACTCTTAGCCATCAAAAAAATCCCACATACAGTTGATGAGGGATTATAACATACAACCCATATCTTACTAGGGCCTGCTTTAATGCCAAATTGATATGAACCGATTTATGATAAAACCAAATGAAATGGCTCATATATCCATGTACAAAAACTTTAGATAAAGGAACAAGCGAGTTAAGGTTCATTACTCCGTCTTTCTGACCGCGTATGACACAATTCAAGATTTGCATCACACCTTTGCTCGCTCCATCAGTTAGAAATATGAGTTCTGGATCGCTGTAATTTGAAGATAAGAACCAAAAGGCCTCAGAGTAGTTTTTCTTTACAACAAATCTATTATTTCATTGCATAAACAATCAACATGAAGCAATCACCTTGGATATCCATCACGCCGTTCAATGAACTCAGCGACTTCTTTCCGAACTCCCGGAAGACCTCTTGAGTCACTGTAAGCACCTGGTTAAAAGTAAAGCAAAAACTTTCATGTTATTTGTACAAACCTAAGCCAATATTAACCATGATCTGAGTTCTCTAATAAAAGACATACCAAGACCACCAGAAGTCAAGGAAAGATAATGCTTAGCTCTTGCAATAGCATCTGCTGGGAATATCATACCAACATTTGGATCATCTAACAGAAATGGTGCTTGGCATAAAGAAACCACCTGCATTGGTTTTCAATATGTTTAGGCTTAAATCTATAGCTTGGCAAAAAACATGAGAATTGCATATTATACCTGACGAGGAAAAGTCAGAGGTTTCTGTCCTAAAGCATGAGGGTTTCCAACATTTGTGAAAATAATCTGTAATTGTGAAAGTTAGGAAACCAAAGACGCTTCCCATATCTCAACAGCTAATGAAGCTCATAACTGCAAACGCATAACAAAGTTGTTACCTTTTTGCCTTCTTTCTGAAGCTCAGAAGCACGAAGATAAAGTTCACCTCTGACTGCATACTGACAATTCTTCACGTTTTCATTCAAGGACTCGTAGTCTAACGCCTTGAGAGACATTTCCAGGATTTACTTTTCAAAGCTAAAAGCAAAATGATTCCTCACTTCCCCTCTACAACCAAAATAAGCAGATGTATTAATACACTGATCACAAGAAAGGACATAATCGAGCTTATAACAAGACTAACCAAACAGCTAAGTGGAGACCCTTTCACTACTATAGATTTCACTTAACACAACAAGATTTGACTTATTGAGTCGATCATAAAGATTGGTTTTTTATCGAATCTATAACTACAGAACGTACCATCAACTTATTCCAATAAAACAACAGTGAACAGAGCTAAAAAAAAATCATCACCAACCCACGTAGAGAGTGAACCCCACAACTCAAAATCTACAGAACAGTCTCAAACGATATAAAAGTAAAGGCGACGCCTTTTGAAATGGGTTTTCGAAATCGGACAAAACTACAAGAAATTATACCAACCTTAGATCAACTCACGACACAGTTTCGTTACCTCCAAAGTCACGTTCCAGAGCAGGGCAAGTAAGAAAGACTTGTGTGGGCGCTTATTGCAATAGCGTTTTATATGATATTAAAATAAAATCTTCGGTAGATTACAATTGTGTGTCTGACGTGAATTTGGACACTCGTCTGATCAGATCATGTGGCATAAGGAGAACACAAAAAGACGAAGCAGCTGAGCCACTTGAATCGGCAAAAAGAAAGATTTTATAACCAAAAGTCATTTCTAGCTTTTTGCTACAAAACGGATTAAAAAAAACGAGTGAGAGAATTGATATGGACTCTGTTTTTTCTGCAACACAACCTATAAAATCGTCCCACGTCCCTTGCCTTCGGCTTCAATGTCATTTTCCGGACATTGACTCGCTTGTTTGTTTCCCATTATCCTCAAGAGAAAGAGTGGCTCGAATGTCTCCATCAGAATCTTTGACGGGACTAAACTAATTAAGTAACATGAATGTGCAAAATGATTAAGAAACATTAAACACATTAGAAATAACCAAGTTTTGTTCTCAGACTCTGTACACGTGATTCACTAGACATCCACATTGTGTTGTGTGTCCAATTCTGTAAAAAAACACTTTCAAGTTTCAAAAACATATTACACAAAACGAAATCAATAAGAATCAGAAAGGTGTATGCTTTTCTCTATTCCGTGTATGATTTTTCAGACTCTTCAGGTTGGTTGAACTATTTTATCTTGCGTGAGATTTCTATGTAATTCAAAAGTTTCTTTAAAGCCTTCCCACTGTCAATAGCTTCCTTTGCTCTCTCCATTGCCACAGCTACATCCTCTGCACCTTCACTTCCCAACAAATGGTCCACAATCCCAGCATTTAGGACGATTCTATCATAAGCCGCTCCTTTCTCACCACGAAGCGCTGCCAGCCCCAGCTCTATGTTCTTTGACACCTGTTCATTAAACAAAAGTATGACTTAAGTTTTCTCTTTTTTTTTCTTTTTCTAACAGTCCTCAACATTGTGAAACAAATGGCTTCTGGAAGTTTTACCGAACGATCAGTTCGTGGAGTCTCGGTTGGTTCAAACCCATAGTTTCTCGCATCCACCTCAAGATTGAAACTCTGACGCGATACACCTACGATTCCAGAAGTTAGTTTAGCCATGAGTTTTAGGAGCATAAACTATATTGATGTACAACAAGACATATACTAGTACCAAGGCATAAGGCAAATAAGTTTAATATCAGATAGCACAAAGACCAATCTAATCTGAATTAGATTTCATAGCACTCTAGATTAGGCTAATCCACCAAAAGACTTCCATCACCAAGGTAAAATGATACATCATGACTCCATATCGACCAAATATAAGATTAGCTAATAGTTTATTAGCCTATGAACTCCTACCACCTACAATCCGGTTTACTACAACACTAATTTGCACCTGTGAAATTAAGTGTCAACCCTGTCTGGACTCGGTTCATATATTCAAGCAGTAGATTCTAGTTTGAAACAAGGAAAGTTATTATAGCTATTCTAACCGTCAGCTTCTAGAGCCGTGTCCGAACTCAATGAACGAAACCCGGAACAGTAGTTGACTGGAAACCCTTTTGATGCACTTGCAGCTCGCACCCGTGTTGTCATTGAAAGGGCCCCCTCCTCACCCTGCATTACCAAAAGAAGCCTTATAAATTCCCTTACAATCAGACCTGAAATTTTCTCTACTAAAAGTTCAAAACTTCATATGGAAAGAGCTTCCAACAGAATTCAGGTTCTAAGTCTACGTCCCAAGTGTGTAGTAGCTCGTAGGGCATTAATATATATTTGATGGTAAAAGAGAGAGACTCAACCTTAACCACCAAACCAGAATGGACACCTCTTCGTCTCATAAGCATTAAGAGAGGCTCTTCGTAGCCTTCATGGTAAAACCCAGCAACAATGGCTTCTTTCCCTGTCGCCTGCATTGAAAAACAGTCCATGAAATGTCTGCATACGGTCACTTTCTGTCAAGCCCTATGATATCTTTCCCCCTTAAACTTGTCTTAGTCACATGAGTTGTTAAATTCTATTTGCGTGGAGCATATAAGGCGGTGACATTTCATAGATCCCTTACCCTCACAAATTGCTGAACTTTCTCCGTTGTTGCCAGAGGAGGGCGCTTCTTTATATGCTCCCTCATTTCGATTAGTGAATATCTGCAAATTTGTCAAAGAAATTTGTCAATACGATCAGATGTTATCTTTACCACCAAACTGCTTATGGAAGAACAGGAAAATGTCGTATGCATTTGTATATCACAAATAAATGTTTCTCAGATTTCATACAAAGATGGCCGAGCTTCTCGTAGACTGAGATATGCAAATCCAGCCTTCTCGTCCTGGAAGAATCAAACAGCATTTTTATAGATCGCGTAAATCATAGATATAGGCTGACAGGAGAAAGATAGACATAAAAAATAGAGAAAACCTGTAGGACATTAGTTTAAATTATTGTAGGCACCTCGATGAGTTCTTTTGCCTGCTGAACAGACAAGTGTGTGTTTGCTCCCATAAACTTCAGCATTTGTTCCTCAGTCACACCCCCCTGAAGACTTGAAAAGTTAATGAAAAGAAATCTAAAACTATTCCACAAAAGCATCATCATCTCTAGTCATCTCTAGGAAACTAGTAATACTGAAAACGATTCAATTTTGTTAGTAATACTTTTGGAGGCATCCATTCCACGCCATGGAGCAATGAAGATTCACCACAGCAAGATCTAACTGCGGCCACAAACAAAGTGCTTCGAAAGAATCGAGTATTCCCATCATAAGGCTCGCCATAATGGGTTAAGGATTTGACATCAGCAACTGGAGGAGCCCCTGAAATTAGTAGAAGATGCGTTAACTCAAGGCAGAACTTTGTATCCTTGCCTGAAACTATCATATATCAAAAGAGTTTTTTACCATGTTCGTCATCGAATGCAAGGCAGTAAGCTTTAAGCTCGCGATCTGTTTCTCTGTTCATACGTTGACCAATCAAAAACGCCGAAAGCAATGACTCGCTTACTCCCGAGTTTAAACTACCTTCCGTTTCAAGCGGAAGAACGTCTCTTAAAACACCCTTAACCTCCTCATAACCTAAGTGACCTCCAGCCAAAATCTCTCTAAGCGCACCAACCAATCTCATCTCACGAGTTTCATTACCAACAAAAGTTGGTCCAACAGAATTTCCCGTACCCAAAAGAGAGCCTTCAGGATCAGCAATAAAGAGCACATCAGGAGGTAGTGCCCTAACCAAGAGTGGCCAAAACACATCCATCGCCCGCTTTTCCCCTTCGCTCCATTGAGTTTCCTCCGGAAATGCATTTGCACGTATTGTCATTCCCGCAAAAAAAGCCCCAAGTTGCGCCTTTGAAACAGGCTCTTCATCTTTTAGCTCCCCTCTAGCTGCATCCCAGTGAGACTGACTAATAAGGCTAAGAACTCTATCGAACCGATCAATAAACAAAGTTGCTAACCAAGAACCAAGAAGCGTAAGCAAATCATACTCCACTTGGGTTTTTCACATTCTATCCCAAATTCTAATTAAGCAGCATAATGGATACAAAGGTTGAAACTTTTGAATGCTTAGGCCTCGAGCTAAAAAGGGCAAATTGAAATCTATCAAAATCGATTAAGTCCAAATTTGGAGAACGAAAAAGCTTACCTGATCTTAATATAGTATCAAACACCTTAAAAGCTTGTTCTTCACTAAGAGGCCTAGTCTGAGTCGGACCTGTACAAACCCTAGCTTGAGCATCAAGAACAGTAAGGTTTGGCTTCGGAATCTCCGATCCCCGATAAGTAGAAGATAAAGCCGGATTCTTAACATCTGATTCCTTAAGCCCTAACTGCTCCATCATTGCAGAGTCCAAAACTGCCTTTATACACAACCCACCAGTGAGCTTCCGCCGCCGTAAACGTCCGGCAAAATCGGTTAAAGGAAACCGGAGACATGAAGAACTCAATCCGTTAAAGTGTAAAGACCTCTTGATCTGTGAGGAAGAAATCGAAGAAAGACAAAAGGAAGATTCAGGATTTAGAAGAGCTTTCATCAGATTGATTGTCTCTCGCCTGAAATCGCTTCTACTGTTATCTCCGTCTATAAAAATCGAGTCTTTGTGGAGTTCTCTCTCAGATGACAGATGACGATGACGATTAAAATGTAATATATATAAATACTTTTCATTACAAAAATTTATAATTAGACCACTTTGTAATAAAATAAGCGTTAATGATCATATGATCTAAAATTAATAACGGACGCAAACAAAATTAGTGTAGAGTTTAGAAAATAGAGGAATTCATATTCAATTTTTTATGGGCTGGATAAAACCTGAATATTGTTTTTTTATGAGTGTAGAGGAAGCCTTTTAAGAGTTCTTTGGCCCAATAAGAATTTTCATCTTTACTTATAGTAGGAACGGAAACAAAGGTACTTAATGTTTTATAGGTGATGATACAGTGCCTGATCTTGTAGCTCATTTGGTTTGAGGGCTAAGCTCCACCACATGAGTTCAAGTCATGGCAGAGGAGAAGAGTAGAAGAAGAAGATGATTAAGGACAAGATCATATATGTATGTATATATATATAAGTTCGTCCACACATTTGAGGTATTCTAAAATACCTCTTCTTTTTTTTTCCTCTCGCAAGTCAACCTCTTTTCATGTTCATTTTCCAAGTCTTTTAAAGTTTTTCAATTTTGAAGTCTGATGGTAAAATAATTAAAAGTAGGAAAAAAAAATCTGTAACAAACCTAAATAAATCTGAATGGGGTTTATAGAAATGATAGCATTTGGTTTGTGATTAATATTGTTGTGAACGAGTGTTTAAATCAAATTAATGAACTAAACTTGGATAGATCTTAGAAGAAGTATATATTCCATGGAGGTTTCTATTTCGTACTAATTTAAATTTAACCTAAATTCACGACTAAACATGAGGATCCTCCCATCTTTGTATGAGATTAGTTTCTGCACATCATGGAGGGAATGTTTATTGGTCGAAATTCTATTTTCTTAAATAGTGTTTTATCGCTGTAAATAACGGATTACATCATAGTTAGATAGAAACCACCAAACCATTAACACAATTTTATTTCCAACGTATGTATGTCACATCATGCATTACATCTTTTCCATTACAACGTGGGATATGTGTAGTGGACTATAGTTCATGTAGTTACCTAATATAATTCCTTACAAATTTGAATCACATTTGTTTTTCAATAGGATTCATTCAAATAGTTGGATAAGTTGAAGACACATTTATCTAAGAACTAGAACAGTTTCACCTTCATATTTCACATAGGGCCAAAAGGCCATAAACATAGAGAGAGAGAGGTTCTACCTCTTTAGTTCTACATACTTATATATAGATAACTTTAGGGTAAGCTAAAAACTAAAAAGTCTTTTATATATAAGGCGTTATATGCGTTATATTCGCTTGCTTATCTAAAGGTCAATGCTTTTAATGAGCTTCATGTTGGCGAGTCTCTCGAGAAAGACATTGAAAACGTCTTCACGACTAAGCATGCTGACTCGGACATGCTTCTTGTCAGATCCACAACGCTCTCCAGCTCTGCTCATTACCTTGTGTCTCCTCAATTCACTTACCAGATCCGTCTCTTCCTTCGTCCCTAGCCACGCAAACGCTGCATCCAAATTAAAGACACATCGACCGTTACGTCTTATTCATTTATATCCAACCGTTACAAAAACATTTGTCGTTTAGCTAGTGTATAATTTAGTAAAATTTAATTACCAGGGTAAGATTCGAGTGATTTTCCAAAGTAGTTGCAAAATGCTTCAGGGTACTTGGGAAGAGTGAAAGCATCGCTCTCTTTCACAACTTCACGTAGCTTCTCCCACCGATTCTTCATCATCTCACGACCATACTTGAAGAAATTCTCAGACTCGGACTCGCTCTTACAAGTCTCCTTTAGAACGTTGAGTATCTTAGCTGTTCGAACCTGTGACTCCTTAGACACACCAATCGAGTTCACAATAATATACTCAACCATCTTCTTAGCTACCTCCTTGTCCTTCACCAATGCCCACCTTCATCATCATCGAACAAAGTTTACATACATGAATCTTTATATACTGTATTATGTTGTAATAAAAAAGCATGTTTTGAATAAATATCTAACCCAATACGGGACCCAGCGTGGCCTGTGATCTTGGAGAAAGTGAAGAGCATGATGTCATGGTCTTGACGGCGAGTGATGGGAGTGTAGTGGGGCCAGTAATAAGCAAAGTCATGGATCACTTTGGCTTCGTCGTCGTCTGGACGGTTCACCACCGTCTCTCTGATGGTTCCGTCAGGGTTATTAGGTGACGTCACTAGCTCGATGTACGGACCCTTTTTGTCGAAACCCCATGCGTCTCCTTCCCACTTGTACATACCCGACCGAACATATGTCGTCTCCTCCACATATGTCTATATTCAAAATAAGAATAAAACTTTTATAATCTCAAGAATGAAATTATTAAGAATGGGAGGAATAAAAGTGGGGACATGAGCATGTTACTGATGTCTTTGCACATGAATCTACAACACATGTAGTATGTAAGAAGGAAAAGTGTTTTGTAAAAAATTGTTAAAATCAAAAAGAAAAAAAAATGATGGATCGATGTGTTGTGTTGTGTTCGAGAAACATGTCTGTCACTGTGTCTTTTAGATCTCCAATCTTGCTTTTCAGAAACAACGCCCACTGAATCTTTGATTCACATCAAATCAACTTTATTTTTAAAAACGACTTACGATTATAGATAAAAATACATTAACATTCTAATGAAGCTTCTTCAAAGCAAATTATACCAGAGAGGAAGATACTTTTTGGTAAAACAAATTATATAAATTCTTTAATTTAAGTAACGTATGACATCCCATATAAGTGAAAAATACAATAATTGCTTCTTTGTCGGGTTTACATTTGGTTAGGCAGTTTTTAAAAGATGGATCCAAAGCAACATTTGAAAACCGTTAAAATTCTGTTTTTCTTTTATTTAAGATTTAGTTTATTTATTCAGATCAATTTCAAGAATCATTTCCCTTATGGAAGAAAATGTGCAGTAGATTTGAGAATTGAATTTAAGATAATATTAACACCAAAGAATAGATCTGCACTTGTCTAGCTAAAAAACCGGCTCATAAGTCAAGAATCAAGCCCTACTATTATATCGAATTATTAAACATACAATATTTACCTGATTTTTTTGTTGTTAGTTGCAAAAAACAATCCCCACAAAAGTTATATAATGCAAAATTAAAAATATGTCAACGGAGATCATGTTATAGAACAAAATTAAAAAGGAAAAAAAGATACGAGGAGGAGTTTTAGTGGTGGGGACTTACGGAGTAAAAAGGAGCGGCGGCGACGACGCTGACAGGTTGACTCCTGGCTAGTGAAGAGAGTGCGTGGACGGCGGCTTGACAAAGCTGCGTCGAACCGGTCCCAACCACTATGTACCGATCCTCCGTCGCAGCGTTACCAACAACACCGTGCAAGTCCTTGATCGCATCTTCAAGCTCTGGCTCAAGGAACCAACACAAGTTCGTCATGTCGCTGAAGTAACTCATGAGATCACAACCACGTATCGTCACCGTACACCTGTCACCCATCTTCCTCCAGTATTCTTCGTACGCCGTTGGATCACCACTGCAACAATATAGCGAAAAACTATATAAAAATCTGATTTGTTAGTGAAAACGGAGATTTCGATTTCTTTTTGAGCCTATGATCTTGCAATGCCGTTAGGGTTTATTTTTATGAGAGAGAAGAAACGTACTGATCCAGATTGACCACGAAATCGGACATGGGGATGTTCTTGTTCGAAATTTTTTCGGGTTTCCTCGAGTTCTCCAGTTTCACCATCTTCTTCTTCTTGGTTTGGTCGTTTGTATAGTGTTTAATGATTAGAGAATAGTGTAGGTCGAAGTGTATTTATAGAAGGAAAGCGATATTTTACTAAAATATTTTATTAGTAAAATATATTTTTTTCCCTAAAAAAAAGACTGGTATCTGCTTTTTAAATGGAGAAAAATATATTAAAATTAAAAATCTTTGCTTTTTAAGGTCAATTATGTAAACATTTTTCTGAAAAGAATTACTCAATAATAAACAAAATAGCAAATAAATAGCAATAGTTGCCACGCAATATATAATACCTATTTAACAAAGAATAACAAGATGGTAATGAATTACCACATAATTAACAAAATTGCCATGAGTTAAAATGTACCCTCGGTTTTATTTTAAACAAGTGATTTTATTAAATCACATATTTTCTTATTTCAAAAACATTTTTTTACAAAACTAAAAAGAAAAATTACAACAGAATAACTCAATAAATATCAGGTTTTACGTATTTTGTTTTGAATCTGATAATTTGAATCTGATGTTCGCACTTTTTGTCCGACATTCTCATCTTTTAAAGATCCTATTTGTTTTTACATTTTTTGTCGCATACTATGCAACATTTTTCTCGCTACCAAATGCGGAAAAATTCTTATTTGTCGCTTTCGTAAATCTCTAAATAGATTAAAACATGAACATGTTTAATAAATTCCAAACTACCAAAGAGTTAGAAAACACCAAATATATATGATTGATTCTAGAGTTTTCTTTTCCTGCATTTTAAATTTTAACTGAAGAGTTGATGACCGATATTTTAAAATGCTTCCTAAGAATTTGTCAACTTATATTTTTGGCTATTACTGAAAACGAACCAAAAAATTGTAGTTTTAGAAAGTGATATTATTTAATTTATTTTTTAAAATTCTAATCATTTATTATATTAACTATTAAGAAACCAACTAATGTTTTTTTTGTGCATTATTAATTTAAAACTCTGTATGATATGAATTGGTTTTTTTAGTTTTTGTTAATTTTATTTTATATGAAACAGATGAAGTATAAATTCAATATTATGTAACATCTTTGACGTGGTCAAAAACCTTTATCCAAAATGTCTTTTAGCAAGAAAGTGAAGAGGTTTGTATACTATGTGTAGTGCTTTTAACCTTCGAGAACTCTTCTAGTGATGTAACCACCAAATGTTGAATTAACATTTTCTGCTCCGGTAAATTCACCGGTGAGCTGTGGTATACTTTGAAATAACTAATATACCAAATCTATTTAATATATATTAAGTTACTTAATTTAAGTAACGTTTTGGAAAAATATCATTTTCTGTTTCAAAATTGATTCTTTTCCCGGAATTTCATTTTCAAAATCAGCTTCATTTATTGTCAGTGGGCGAGAGTAAATCTTGTAGGATTCTTTCTTTATATTCGTTGGTTTATTCTTTCCTATACATTGAATGAACATCAATGAAGAAAATCCGAGGGTAGTAAATGCTTAAGAGTTCAAACAACTTTTTTACTTCTTGGCTTCTTGTAAACCAAGTTTTGAGTTTGATGCGTCCTATCACGCATCCTCAATGCATAGTGAAATGTGAATGATCCATTGTAAAATCTTAAACGTTGAATGTTGTTTATCTAACATAATTGATACTGTTGTGGACAAAATTTGTTTAGTTACAATGACTTATCTTTATTTATTAGATACAATTGTTTTGATGGCGTGTCATTTGAATATAAATCAATTCATCGGCAGTTGGGATATTTTTCCATGAAAAACCATCAACACTAACATTTAACAACGTAGTGGAATTTCTTTTAAATTAATAAAAAGAGTACTGAGACCACCAAGTTGGAAAGCGTAGGAGATTGGAGGAAATGATGAAGTCACAAGCCATTCAATTTAAACAATTAATTCTCCATCCCCATAGCACTTCATCATCACATATCATTTTCCTAGATGGACCTATTTGAACACTATCTCTATTCATACCCTCGATATGGAGGATATTAGTCCATCGAAATCATATTAACAACTATGAAATTTGATCGACTCTTTCCAAGAAACAAAAGTGGGTGGACGTGAGAGTCGCTCTATCCAATTATGTATCCGTCTAAACTGAACTAAATATTGTTTTACGTAAGGACGATTCAAGTCGTTGATCCATAATCAATTAATCATACTAGTTCCGGGGACCAAGTATTGATATATACGCACAAAGAGTCAAAGAGTCCCGCTCAATGATGACTATGCATCCAATGATAATCTTTTGATATATACACCATTTTATATTTTCTCAAAACAAATCATCTTATGGTTGTGTTTTTGCTCTCTACAAAACAATTAATGCGTATCTATAAATCGAACACAATATAATGTCTTAATATATTAAAACTTTAGTACAATGAGGCACTGACAAAACATATTGAAAAGTTACCAATAAAGTTATGTAAATACACAATATAGAATATGATATTTCTGATCATCTGAAGGAACTATAAACCTATTTGACAATTTTAGAAATTGCGTCTAAACTCTTAAGTGATGCAAAATATCTTTATCTCTATGAAAGTAAAACTATATTTAAAGGCTTTGTCAATGGACAATGGTTGACAAAAAAGAGATGTCAATGTTTTTCATTTCTTCTAAATTCATTTCATTAATGGGAGTTAACTGTTAACATAAATAGTCATACTCATGATTTTATCATTGCTTTATTGACGAGATTACTATTTTAATAACAAAACCATTATTACATCGATACCGCGAATAAAACAAATTTGGAAAAGTGTGCATATAACACTAAAATGCATCTACTATTTGTTTCAAACAATTACGAGTTTTAACTGTTTAAGGAGTATGTCTTTTTGAAGGGTCGTGACTCGTGATATTCACGTGGAAAGGTTCGATATGATTATTTAGCCTTACCTATAATTGAATGAAGAGGAAAGCTACTAGTATTTAATTAGGTTGACTTCAAAATTGTCGACTCTAGTGCTAATTATCGAAGTGTCGTCTTCATTTTTAAGTCCTTCCTTAATCATTTAAAAATATTACTAGTATAATTCGTAATAAATAGATTCTCCGAGAGTGTTTGCCAAATGGCGAGCCTACGTAGTTAAAACGGTGAGAGTAAAGGACAAAGAACATGATGAGTCGGTTTGCATGCTTCACGCTTCCACTTCACTCGCCGTTGTTCTTGTTGCTTGTCGTCATTTTTTATTTTTATTTTTATTTTTTGTAATGAAAACTGTTTATGTATTAACAGAAATCCAAATCATATTCGCACTTTCAAATCCAAATCCAAATCATAATTCTCATAGCTAAAATTTTATTTTTTTAACCCATCGATTCAGGTTTTACTGTCTCTAAACTATGTAGTTTGTGGCCTATACCATCTAAATCATTATCAAAGATAAACAAATCAATCGTAACAAGAAAAACTAAATTTAAGTAAGAGCATCTTCAATGTAAATTTCTATATTTTCTCTATTTTGAAAAACTCTATTTTGGAGGAGATTTTGCTCCAATATATAACTCTAAAATAGAGTTTTGTCTTACAAAAATGGAAGAGACATTGGATTACTCTCTCTATATAGACCAAAACTAAATCAAAACCTATTTAGTATCTTTTCAAACCAAATCAAAATTTGGCAAACCTAATGTGTTTTGAGTTGTCGAAACGGATATTTTGTGCATTTTAAATGAAAATTGTGGGATTGATGATTGCATAAACATACCCAAAAAAAATACCAAAAAAAAAATACAATCTGAGTTTCTCCCAAAAAGGCCAAGGCCGTAAATTTGACTAGTCTCGGCTCATGTTTTCTCTTACAACTATTAGGCCTATTTTGGGCCCATATTATTTCATGCATAAACAAAACAAAACAAAAATGTTGATAATCTGTGTTCAACACTATTTTAGTATTTTTGGTTAACGAATTTTTAACACTCATTTTACACACCATGTATGAATAATGTTATGATTATTTAGGTTTTAGAGAGTTTTAAAGCTTATTTATGCTTATTTAAAATTAATAACTAAAATTAACTTCAGATGTGATGAATATGTGATTTTCTCTTGTATAATCTAACCGTGTGAGATTTCTTTAAATAGCATTTTAGTGCATAGATTATACACAAATTAAAACATGGTGCATTACGAAAATGATAAAAACAACTGGAACTGAAAATTGGATTAACTGTTACTCGGTTACAATCAAATTAGAACTATATAATAAAATTAACATTAAGAAACACTTTTAAGGGAATAAAAATGTTATGGATGACAAAAAAAAATAAAAAATGTTATGGAACTGGCTCGAATAGTTATATGAATCTGGTGAAATGTGTTCTATCGAAAATAATAAAAGAAGGCACGTGGGGCGATTAATGAAGACCATTAAATCGGCATTTTAATTTATGGTCCCACGTAAATACATTACCACCTCTAATTTTATTTTGCTTAACTCTTCATATATTATTAATCAATAAATGGACAGTTGTGACTAATATTCGTCAGAATTTTACAGCCATTCCCAATTAATTATGAGGTCTCTGCTACAACCAATTACACTATGACTTTTCCATAGAACAATCAATCTTTTGGTCCACGAATGATGAATCTGACAATTTTAATACTGCATTTAACTCTATATTGAAATCAAAGAAACTTCAGAACCATATACGACATAACATAGCAACACTCGATTCTCCATCTCACATTGGTAACACTAATCAATGTAAACATTACAAAACCCATAATGCCATCACAAATTCCAAAAAAAAAAAGGTATAATTCACTACCAAACTTTATACTGATCATTTTTAAACAAGATTTTGTTCGCTCGTGGTGATATTGTTATGGTAAAGAAAGAAAAAAAACTCATCTACATGATATTTGCAAAACACCTAGCGGCAATGTAAATTCCTAATCTCCCTTAATCCCAAAATTCATGTGCACTACATGTAAGAATAATAATCAATAACCTTTTTCTGCTTTTGTTTTCTTGATTCTTCATGGACATCTAGGGTTTTTTCCTGGACCTCCATAGTAAAAATAGTTACCCCACACACGATTCGTCCCACCTCTTATATCATAACAATTGGGATGGTCTGCGAGAATCTTTAGATTCGAAGCGGGTATAAGAGTGTTGTCCCAGTCAACAATTTGGAGATTCCGGAAATAAGATGCTTTACCAAAACCTTCACCGGCAAAATGTCCACTACCCATTTGAGTCGTAGTGTGTGAACCGCCGGGTCGGTTGTTCACAATCTCGCCCCCGAATTGGACCATGCTTCCATGTTGCTTTAGATGCGTGAATAAAAACGCTGGCCAATAACCGACTAATGCACCTGACCCGAATTGTAGCCACCAGTGACCGTGCTTCGGATCCTATACGTAGATTATACAAGCATGTGTAATGTTATTGTTATGACTAAAAAAAGTCAAATTATTTAAGACTTTCTAAAGTAGGAGCTGGTTGACCCACGAAACATTGATGTGAACCATGTGAAATTCTTCTTAAAAGATTATAAATTATATAAGAAATGTGACTGGTAATTTTTTTGCAGAATACAGCTGAATTATTATAGGTATAGTATGTTGTAAAATATTGTTAGTATTTTTCATTGATGATATGCATAAATATGTATATGAGAGAAGAAGAAAAATTACCTTCCAAATTAATAAGCTTATATCGAATTGTCCACCTTTATACGAAGATCTAGGAGAAATCGCAGCTCCTATCGCGATTCGACGGTTGGTTTGAACGAAACCGGAACATAGCAAATTGTAGCAACCCGTTGTTCGATATGCATCGGACTGAAAATCACTATCACTACCATTGTTAACAAAATGTTAATTCAATAAAACTAAAAACTTTACCGTAAACTAAGGATACTAAAGTTGAAGGTAACATTTACCGTCCAATAGGTAAAGAATCTTGGGTAAGTATCGCCGTACAACTCCGGGCTAATTTGCCAACCGGCTTCAATGGTATTAAGATCGTGTGTGAACGAACCGGCAATAACCCAAATCTGAGAAAGACTAAATTCGTATTGGCTCGTAACACGTGGCGACCACACGTTAATACTTGCTTTTGCCCCGTAATATTGTCTCCCGGTTACATATCCCACCGCATGCTACAAAATAAGTCATTTTTACAAAAATAATCAATCAAATAAATTCTCAAACGCTAAAATTGGAGTATCATTTTCGTAAACACAGAAAAAGAGAAAAAGGAACAGAGAATAATCTTTTTTACGATGTGAACAGAGAATAATCTTTAGTTATGTCACGCTTCACTCCTTTGGATGATACAACTTAGTAATGGTCGTGCAAAGAATTACGAAAAAGCTGAATTTTGGTATCATTCTCTATCTTTTTCTTTATAGAGGATAAAAAAGGTAAGAAACCTCTGACTTTTTGCTTAATTATGGTTATCAAAATGGTACTTACTTCGTGTCCGTTATTTGTGGAATCTCTCTTCACGCGCCTGATTTTCCGACCAAATCTTTGGACAGAACTTGCTCTTAACATGTCTTGTTCCGTTGTTCTTCTTATCGGAATCGTACCTTCCGGACAAGACTCACCGGATAAACTCCAAAGCTGGGAGTTTTCATATGATCCATCATCTTCGCTGTATCCTTTTGGTATCTCAGGCGGATCCTAAATAAGAACATTTGAAATCTTTGATAAGAATACTAATGAAAAGAGATAAAATGGAGAAGAGGAGGGAAAATAATATTTACCAATGGTTTTTGTCCTTGTAAGAGAGGATGATCGAAAGCTGGTTGCTGATGAGTTGAAACACAATCTATTTTATCTCCATCTGAGCTCTGCAAACATAACACATGGAAAAGAAACAGAGCAAAAAACAGAGTAAGAACAGAGTAACAAAACTTGCATGTCAGTTAATTAACAAAACAGAGTAAAAACAGAGCAAAAACAGAGTCGAAACAGAGTAACAAAGTAAACAAAGATGTCTGTATATATATACATTTATCAAATTGAGATATTTGAGAATAGAGAAATTGCCTGAATAGTTTTCACAGCCGGCTTGTTGATTTTGTCGAGTTCTTGTCTAATCAGTGTTAGCTTCTGGAGCTCTTCTTGCGGCCGGAGAGTTTGATCGGCGGCAGTGGAGTTGGAGGAAGAAGTGGTGGAGGAGAAGGAAGAAGAGACGAGACAGAGTAAAAGAATCAATCTGAGAAAGCTAGAGGAGAACATCGGATCAGACTTGAACGAAACTTGTTGTGAAGAATGATGAAAACATCTGCTGTCTTGTTGTTTTCTTCTTGAGTGATCAAAAAGACAACATTTAATACGGTTTTGAATTGTTGTTCGTCTTCTTGATGTCACTGACACATCTCCCAACAAACCTATTAAACACATAATCACTTTCTTAAGGGAAAACACAGAAGATCAAAAACAATAAAGAATGAATTAACTCATCGAACCCTCCAACAAAAATTTATTAGGGTTGTGTGTTGCTAAAGTTTTGGGCATGTGGGTTAGTGATGAATTCAAATTAAGGGCTTTGCAGATATCTAGAAAGTTTATGAAGTAAATGATAAAAAGAGGAAAGAGAGGTAAGAGAAGTAAACTTTATATTTATGTGAGATAGGTAATTTATAGGGGAAATTTTGGATTTGGTGTGATCATTCTTTGGTTTGAAGAAATGGGGTCAGAGCTAGTCAGATGAAATTGAGTACCTTTGAATTTGGGTTTCTTCAAAGCTCTTTGCTTTCTGGTGTTACTCTCTTTTTCCAAGCGCTTTATTGTTTTTTACCGTTTATGTAGAGTACTGTACAAGTTAAATTTATGGTCCATGTTCACAATGTTGCTTGTAGAATAATGAAATGTTTTTGTTATGGAATCTCTTGGAGTTTCTAACAAACAAATATGGTGATTTTTTTCTTTTAATTATAGAAGTCTTGAGGTTACGGTACGTAATCTCTTTAATCAGAGACCAAAATATGCTTAATCTTCTCTCCAAGCTGGAAAAAGAATATATCACAAACTAGTAGTAGTAGACTATTAATAATGCATATTATTTGTTAGGCTCAACACCAACCGGTGATATAAATTTAATAAAACTATATATAAAATTGTGGAAAACAAACCAAGTTTATTGATTGAAAAACATTACAATAGCATAGTACGAGTTGTGACATTTGATTGTCGACATTCGAGAGTCTCTATTTTTTAAAGTATAATCATATTGTCTCTCGAAATGGAGGACTGATTTAACCAAGCATGCGATTATATATACTTACTTGAATCTCGATATATAGCTTGACCAGGTTATTCGTCGTGTATAGAAAATATAAAACATTTCACAATCTTGTAACGACAATATACAACAATATACGATAATAATTATAAGTGGGTCATTATAAGAAAAGAGGGTCAATAGGTATTGAATTTGGGGAATTAAGTGGGTGCGGTCCTCGTAGGGACACTTACACATTGATGATCGTTTCGTTTGTTAGTCCATTTAATCTTAATGGGTCATCGCTCTCCTCTAGCTTTTCCCCTCTCATTTTTTTTTCTCTTCCATTTCTTTCAAAAATCACTATGGCATGCATATAGATTTTTGTCTCTTTTGAGATTTGAGTCTTGTACCATACTGTTTTCTATTTGGCTTTTGATTAATTATACTCAATACCGAAGCAGAGTTGACCAGAGAGAACTTATGATTGAGAGAAAAATAAAATTATGACTGAGTTTGGCACAATGGCACAACATGACGTTATATAATAGCTAATTAACCTCAAGAAGACAATTCTCGTTTATTTTGGATAATACAGTTAGATCCAACTCGCTTTAAGTTTTTTAACCCAAAGTAGTAAAGGATATAAAGTTTTTCCCCATCTTTATCTGAATTGTGAATTCATATCTAAACACAGCTTATTTGGCGGATGCAAAATTTATGTATCGATCCCAAAGGGTTTAATGGTTGGGGCCATACGCATGCGTGCACGTATACATGAATACGTACATAAAGACGCATACAGACGTACTTGTAGCATAGAAAGTATGAAGAATCCGATCCATATATACCAGCTATTGTGGTCTATAACAATTCTATCTTAGTTTAATATCCATCGTATGATCGAACAAAATGAGAAAATGTAAGAAATGTTAAAGAAATTAATTCAAATAATGAAGAATGTGTAAGAATAAAAGGTCTTCTATAAAGCGGGAGAATTTGATTCCTGTCAACAAAAAGAATGGCATCAAAGGGTAATAGCTTTGGTGGCTCATAGGAGCAAGTATTATACTACTATTATATATGAATCTCTGAATCATAACTCATGAGGGAGAATTATTGCGACCACTAACTGAAAAATGAATCACTACATATTTGCATTAGTAGATCACTAATCCGAGAGTACAAAATTATCTGTTCACACTAGCTTTTATGCTTACCAGTTTTTGACGTAATGTTTGGCTCTAACTTTGTAAATGTATACGTACGATTCAGCTTTGAGCAGAAGGTTAGAGAAACAAACTGAGTAACTCCAATAATCAATGCAGATTCAAAAATTCCCTGATCAAAATATAAAGTGTTTGCAACATGATATTGTCGTTCTCATACTCCAGAAAACTAGGCATGTATAATTCAACATGGCCGAATCTTCATCATAAATTCCACTACACCATTTCCATTTCTGTGTGAACGAATATAAATAATGAAAATTGGATATAGCTAGCATTTAATCTGTTCGATTATAGTCTACTTTCTTTTTAACTAAAAGAAGACAGAGAAAGAATGTGAAAAAGTGAAGAAAAAGAGGAATATTGAAGCAAAAGGAGGATACAACAATTTGATGTACGAGCAATGATGCTGTCTAAAGCCGTCCCATGCTCAGCTTTTTCTTCCACGAGGTTAAATTTTATTTCAATTTCTTGGAGTTAGCTAAGAACTTAGTATTTATATTTCTACTGTACGATTTGGCATTCGACTATGATTATCGAATGTTTATATTTTATACGATTCAGCATTGGACTATGATTAGTCATCATTTTTTGAACAAGGTGTTTCACAAAGCGGCGTGATTATTACATTTTTGTTCGGACCATACACATTATTACTGATACATCATCATGATGCAAATGATGATTAATGCCTGCAAATGTGACTGTCGCTTTTCTTATGGCAAAAAGGGCCTGAGATTTACTATTTTGGGCTTTATATGGGCCTGAAGTATATTGGGCTTTATTTGGTGAGACGAAAGAACATTTGTATGTTTTATAAGCAACCAACTGAAACCCTCTTAATCACACAATGTTCAAAACATTCCGAAACTATACACAAGAGTCAAAAAAAGAAAACAATTCTACCGTAAACTCAAACATTTTTTCATTATTTTCCTTTTTGTTATCTTGTTCGAATTAAAATATTCACATTTGGCTTCATCATCATTGTTTGACAAGGGTAGAGAGAGCCAAGCAATTATCAGCCATTTCATGCAACGTGCTTGTGGATTTGGCGAAGACATTCGAAGCCGTACCACCACCCATGGCGTCATTGCACGTATCAAAGTCCGTCAAGGAGGCACTAAGATTGATGTTAAGACTAAACCCATCATTTTGTTTGATGTTTTTCAACGCCTTTTGTAGATTTTCGAGTGCACTATCATAGTTTGAGTAGCAAGTTTTGAGCCCTCCTCCACTTTTCCGGCTAATCTTGGCGGCTTCTTTGGCCTTGATCGTTCTTTTCATCAGCTCTCTTATGGAAACCTCCGTCGCTGCGTTAACATTCTTTTGGCCCTTAACCACTGATCTGCACAACACTTTGAAATCTGACACGGAGCATGGATCGCGTCCGCCTCCCATAACCCTCTGAGCCATTGCTACACCGCTTTGGCTCGCGGTCAGGAGGAGGAGGATCACCGCGGTGGCAAGGTGGAGATTTGTAGACATTTTTATGTAAAATTGCGTGGTATTTGAACACCGGTTGTTGATTATTTGAACAAATAGAGGGTGGTTGTTATTTATAATAATGCATACGCTAAAAGAAAAAATGGGTAATTTTAGTAAGTTCTTTTGAGGAAAAGAGTTTCAATAAATTGTCGCCGGTGAATAATTAGAGAGACATATCAAATTTAGTTCCTTGGTTAATTAGGCCTAATGATGGGTTATTTCCTTCTTATTTTTATTTTTGCTTTGTTCTGAAAAAACGCAATTATAAATTTCCATTTCATTTTGTGGTTTATGTTTTCTGACAATGCTTCGTAATGGCCCTGCCATGGCCGATGAATCAACTTACAAAATGGCCTTATTTTTATTCCCAATTCATACTAATTTGGGCTTTTATGTGTTGACAATGTTTTTAATTTAGACCATTTAAGAAAGATAGTGCAGAAGGATCTAGTGCAGCAATTGTCAAGTCCAGTTTCTTGTGGGCTGGACAAATAATGTTTTATTCTCTTTGTCCTGAACAAAAAAAAAAAGTTTTAAGTAATCTTCGTTAGTAGTTTTCGTTCTAACTCATGAGACTATGGAAATGAGTCTCGTTTGGGGTTATTGATGCTAACATATGAATTTATTGTTCTAGTTTGATGTATAAAGATTTTGACAAATTACACTCACGACGAGAGTGGCTTGATTATCGTTTCATTAAAAAATTATTTAATTCAAAAGAGTAATAGTGGTGGTTATGGGTGGAGAAGGTGCGATTAGTGGCCAGTGCTCACACAACTAAACATAAGTCAAAGCTTTCATCATTATATAATTGCCAACAAATTCTAATATCTTGAAAGTTGAAACTAATTAACTAACGTGTAGAACAAGCTCGAGATTATTCGTTTCGTCAATCCGAAGAAAAAAAATCTTAGAACGTCGCTTAATGGTAGACTCAAAATGCATCATTTCGTCAATAAACAACAAGAAGAAAAATACAACACAACATCGCTATCACTTCAGAACATGGTTTAGCTTGTACTGAAAAGATAAGAGTTTAATAATCTTAGAATGACATGACTTCGAAATAGATCTCAATCAATGTAAGGATTTTGTTTTTGCGATAAGATATTAATGCAATGATATAGTAATACAATAAGCATGGGTTGGATATTTCATATTTGGAGTTGACGCTGACTTTGATAGTCACGGGTTGGTCGCTTTGCTTCTAGACGTCGAGGACCCATCGGTTTCTATTATTTTCGTTTTTCTAAATAAAATTCGCCGAAAATTATCTGGTACCAATAATTTCACAAATTTATGTAAATTTTTAAGACAATTATTTTCTAAGATCTATCTGCCTGATTGAAAAATAACGAAACAAAACACTGTTTCATTAGTTCACAAAAACGTAATTTTCAAAAAGTGATGGTTGATTAGTTTGACAGGAATAAAACTGTCATTTTCAGAATGTACAAGTAAGTCAAAATATGCGGCAAATTCAGATAAAATGGCTGATAAAAGTAAGATTGTCGATGGATAATTGTGGTGGAGAAAGAATAAAAAGAATAATTGAAGACTTTGAAGTTGCTTTGATTTAGAGACGACCTTCACAATACGGCAGACGAGAACTTACGCCATTATCCATTACGTTGCCTTGTTTTCTCAAACTATTCCTACAAAAAAACGTAAAAGAGGAAATATCCGGAAAATTACTCCGAACTTTAGAAGATTCTTGCATTGATCAAAATCTGTTTTTAATTTCATATCACTCATGAATTTGTTTGTGTTGGACTATTCAGAGTTTCAGACAGTGCAAATTAGTAAAATATTCTTACTATTACGACGTAAGAAGAAAAAGACAAAGAGGCTGGCCGACGATGGCTAGATATAATGAACTTTAGAGGTTATATGTTTATCGTTTACTGGTTTTGATCAGTTCAAACACTCGAACCGAATGGTTAATCGATAAATATACAAGTTTATTATGAACTGAACGGTTAACGGTTACTAAAATAGACTTTACCGTTAGTGACTTAGCTCAATTCCCTAAATCGAAATTCGGAAAATCTCGGTCTGGTTCGACATTCTCTATTCTGTTTAAAGTTCCATGCCTAGTAAATACGAATTGCAAATTGGCAACTACCCAACGATTGTATAACTTATATAACCGTAACAGAAATCCTTGTTTTTTCTATGTTCCGCATTGTGGGTGACAAAACAGAACATACAAAAAAGTGACAAAAGCAATGACGTCATGATGCCCCGTGCATTAAAACAGAACATAACTCCCACACGGCGTCGTTTTCTGCTTTCAATACCCCAATGCGATCGGTATCTTTCGTTGAATCGTAAGAAGACAAAAGTCCACTCTTTGACTTCTCTTACAATTGGAAAAACTCTCAAACTGGAAAATTTTCCAAGTTTTCTTCTTTTGTTGACCCAACAACCAAAATCTAAGAATTTCAATTTCAACTTCCCGATCGTGTCTCCTTCTTGATTCTCAATCACCCAATCCATTTCAAGAGAGAAGAAAAAGAAAACAGAGCAAAGATCAAAAACCTTACACAAATGCTTTCTTGTTCAATTTCAAAAGCTTAACCACTAAACCCAGATGCCGATTCTGACTCTTCTTCTTCTTATTCTGGGTTTGTTTATAAGCCCTTCTGTTTCAGACTCGAGAGGAGACACAGTGGCTCAGATATGCAACAACAGAACAACGACGCCGCAACAGAGAAGTCTCTTCGTCACCAATTTCCTCGCCGCCATGGACGCGGTCTCTCCACTAGTGGAAGCTAAAGGTTACGGACAAGTGGTCAACGGTACCGGAAACTTAACCGTCTACGCTTACGGAGAGTGTATAAAAGATCTTGATAAGAAAGATTGCGACTTGTGTTTCGCTCAGATCAAAGCTAAAGTTCCTCGTTGCTTACCTTTCCAAAAAGGTACTCGTGGTGGTCAAGTCTTCTCAGATGGTTGCTACATCAGGTTTGTTTCTCTCTCACACTCATTTCAATCCGATAAAAATCTTAACTTTATGGTTTGATTGATTCTTGCATTTGGTTATAATCGATTGTTGTATCTTTGTTTTAGGTACGATGACTACAATTTCTATAACGAGACGTTAAGCTTGCAAGACCGGACAGTTTGTGCTCCAAAGGAGATTACCGGAGTAAACCGGACGGTATTTCGGGATAACGCTGCAGAGTTGGTTAAGAACATGAGTGTGGAGGCGGTGAGAAATGGTGGATTCTATGCTGGTTTTGTGGATAGACATAACGTGACGGTTCATGGTCTGGCTCAGTGTTGGGAGACTCTTAATAGAAGTGGTTGTGTTGAGTGTTTGAGTAAAGCTTCAGTGAGGATTGGTTCTTGTTTGGTTAATGAAGAAGGTCGAGTTCTTAGTGCTGGTTGCTATATGAGGTTTTCTACTCAAAAGTTTTATAACAATTCTGGAAATTCTACATCAGATGGTAATGGTGGTAAGTAGAATAAGCTTGAAATATGATTTAAATTTAGTATATGTTTGTAACATTTATTTAGCAACATTCTTGTTGATCAGGTCATAACCATTTGGGTGTGATTTTGGCGGTGACATCTTCGGTTGTGGCTTTTGTTCTGTTGGTCTCTGCCGCTGGTTTCTTGCTTAAAAAGAGACACGCCAAGAAGCAAAGAGGTTTGTTCCATAAAGAATTAGTTAAGATTTATGTTCCAGAAATAGCTTAGTTTTCAAGATTAGTCATAGAGTTTGAGTGGTTATAATAGTGAAGTCTTGATCTTAACAGATATTTGTGTGTGTGTGTGTGTAATGTAATGTAGAGAAGAAGCAACTAGGGTCATTATTCATGCTTGCGAACAAATCTAATCTCTGTTTCTCCTATGAGAATCTCGAGAGGGCTACCGATTACTTCAGCGACAAAAATAAGTTAGGACAAGGAGGATCTGGCTCTGTCTATAAGGTAAGTTCTGTTCTTATTATACATTTTCTAGAGTTTCATGTTGGAATGTTCCTACTTCTCAATTGGTTAACTCTTTGCCCTTTTTGTGGAGTAGGGAGTTCTTACTAATGGTAAGACTGTTGCAGTAAAGAGACTGTTCTTCAACACAAAGCAATGGGTGGATCATTTCTTCAACGAAGTTAATCTAATAAGCCAAGTAGACCACAAGAACCTTGTTAAGCTCTTGGGATGCAGCATAACTGGACCAGAGAGCCTTCTGGTCTATGAATACATTGCAAATCAAAGCCTCCACGACTATCTTTTCGGTTTGTTTTTGTCAATCCTAAACCTTTTACTACAGTTACCATGTCTTGATGGATCTTTTATTGACTTGTTCTTGTTGCTTTGTTTTGGTTCAGTAAGAAAAGATGTTCAACCGTTGAATTGGGCAAAGAGATTCAAGATTATACTTGGTACAGCAGAAGGAATGGCGTATCTTCACGAGGAGTCAAATCTTAGAATCATACATAGAGATATTAAGCTGAGTAATATCCTTTTGGAAGATGATTTTACTCCAAGAATTGCTGATTTTGGATTGGCTAGATTGTTCCCAGAGGACAAGACTCATATCAGCACTGCCATCGCCGGTACACTGTAAAGTCTCAAAACTTATCTTTGTAACTTTAATATCTCTCTCTACCGTTTCTTGTGTTGTTTCTGAAGATTCTTACTTGTGGAAACAGAGGCTACATGGCACCAGAATATGTAGTACGAGGAAAACTAACTGAGAAAGCAGACGTTTATAGTTTTGGAGTTCTTATGATTGAAGTTATAACCGGAAAACGTAACAATGCCTTCGTACAAGACGCTGGTTCGATCCTACAATCGGTAAACTAACTCTCTACAAGTAGTTCAAACATTTTCTTGATTTTAGATCAAATCCTTTTTCTTGAATCTTGAAAACATATTTTAGGTATGGAGTCTGTACAGAACAAGCAATGTGGAAGAGGCAGTGGATCCAATCTTAGGTGATAACTTCAACAAGATAGAAGCGTCACGGCTACTTCAAATTGGGCTTCTCTGTGTTCAAGCAGCGTTTGATCAGCGGCCTGCGATGTCTGTGGTTGTGAAAATGATGAAAGGGAGTTTGGAGATTCATACGCCGACGCAACCACCGTTTCTGAATCCAGGAAGTGTAGTAGAGATGAGAAAGATGATGATGACTCCCACGACGAATCAGTCTAATTCTTCAGGATCAAGGAGTGACTACATAACCGAGGGTTCGAGTTTCTTTGAACCTAGATGAGGTTTTAGATCGTGTTAGATATATCAGTATCCTTTCGTGTGGATTCTGAATCATCTTGTGTCATATGTACAAAAATTGAGATGCCAATTAATCGTGTGTTAGCTAGGAACTGAGGGTTACTTATGTGCCACGACAATGTCATAGAAGCTAGGAAGTGAACAATGTAGAGCTTACATGACGGGGACAGATTCCGGTTTAGCCTCGGTTTTGATTGTAGTGATTCGGTTTACGGTTCAGTAGTTTTATTTTGTGTGTTAATTTTGAGTAGCTTTGTATATTAGTAAGCGGTTTTTGTGTTTGTTCTCGTTTTAACTTTACAAAAAGAGAAAGAGTAAATGTCATATTTAAATAGAAAAATGCAACCACAAATGCAAAGAAATTCGAGTAAAACCAAATAATGCCATAAGGATATTTACCTAAGAATCAAAATATGAAACATATTAAATGTACACAAGAAAAAAATCAAATCACTAAAAATTCACTAAATTTATTACCGCAAAGTTTGGATCATGATCTCCTAATTTTTGCACAAGTGGATTCGAATCAAGGACTTTTTATCAGTGTTTTTGTTTTCTTTCAAGGAAGCCATAGGAGACTACTAGATAGAAACACATATACTACATATGTCTTTATTATAGCCAACTAGATTTAACATTTTTAGAATTGAATGTCCAACTACTTCTCATTTTTCTTTGCAATTGATCTTGAATAAAACTTTGACCATGGCAACATGTAAATGGTATTTTGTTATATATATTTTTATTATTTGTACAACTTTTATTGTACTATACCAACTAGGCCTACTAAATCAACCCAACAAATTGACAAAAAAAAAATCAACCCAACAAACCTATTTCTTTATTTAAAGTAGTCTAACGTCACTTTATCCATTTTCTTGAATGTCATCTTACTAAACACTACGCATATGTGACGTTTTCTTTTTTCTTTAACTAATCAGAAAATTGAATTTTTCATGATACCGGTAAAGAGATTTATCCAATTAAACCGAACCGGCTCCACATAAGATAAGCTCTATTAATTATTAGTCCACTGGTTTTTAGGTTTATGAAAACGACAAATATTTGAATGAAGACAACGACTTCAACAACATGATCGAGCTGGTTTGGTTTCCAAGTGTGAATTCAAGACTAAGAAGAAATCCAACAATCTCCATTATCAATTTTTTTTATTAACTTTTTGACTAAACCAGTAGAGAGAGAGAGAGAAAGACAGCAAATTTGGTTGACTCTAACAAACCAATATCATCAAAGTCAAGCAGTTGAAAATTCTTCAATTTCATCATCTCCAATTCTTAATCTCTCTGCTTCTTCTTTCTTCACAACTTGAAACAGAACACAAAACCCTTGATGAGGGAATAAAAAAAGGAGATCTCTTTCTCAATCAAACAAAACAAAATGAAGAAAGAACCTGTCCATATCCTTCCTCTGTACCTTCCATGTCTCTTGATGTTTCTTCTTTCATCACTCCGTCAAATCACCGGAGACGCAAGGGCTAGAGCCGTTAAAGTCACTTGCTCACCTTTGCTTGAGCACAACGAAACCGCTTATGTCCCAAATTTCGTAGCCACAATGGAGAAAATCAGCACACAAGTACAAACTTCCGGTTTTGGAGTTGCTCTCACCGGTACAGGACCAGACGCTAACTATGGTCTTGCGCAGTGCTATGGTGATCTTCCTTTAAACGATTGTGTACTCTGTTACGCGGAAGCAAGGACGATGCTTCCGCAGTGTTATCCTCAGAACGGAGGTAGAATCTTTCTTGATGGATGTTTTATGAGAGCTGAGAATTATAGTTTCTATAATGAATACAAAGGACCTGAAGATAGCATCGTATGTGGAAACACGACGAGAAAGAATAAGACTTTTGGTGATGCGGTGAGACAAGGGCTGAGAAATGCTGTTACTGAGGCTTCTGGGACTGGAGGGTACGCTCGTGCGTCTGCAAAGGCGGGTGAATCTGAATCTGAATCAGCGTTTGTGTTGGCGAATTGTTGGAGAACTTTGAGTCCTGATTCTTGTAAACAGTGTTTGGAGAATGCCTCTGCTTCTGTGGTTAAAGGATGTTTGCCATGGTCAGAAGGACGTGCGCTTCACACTGGATGTTTCCTTCGGTACTCTGATCAAGATTTCTTGAATAAGATACCAAGAAACGGAAGATCAAGAGGTAACACAATAAAAAGATTCATGCTTTCTATAGAATCTCATTCGCTTGATGGTCATAAGTAATTGTTTTTGCAGGCTCTGTGGTAGTGATTGTGGTGTCAGTACTTAGCTCTGTGGTTGTCTTCATGATTGGAGTAGCAGTAAGTGTTTATATCTGCAAACGTCGGACCATAAAGAGGAAGAGAAGAGGTAAGATTAGTTTCTTGATTTGTGATGAATTGGTTTAAGAAGGATTGAGTGTTTTTAACCGAGATCTTTGGTGCTTAACAGGATCAAAAGATGTTGAGAAAATGGCGAAAACACTAAAAGACAGTAGCTTGAATTTCAAATACTCAACACTAGAGAAAGCCACAGGTTCTTTTGACAACGCGAACAAGCTTGGACAAGGCGGATTTGGAACTGTCTATAAGGTATGTGTGTGTATGATCATGTCTCTCTTTCTATACCTTCCTGTAAAGCAAATGAGTGATATAGTGGTATCTCTCTGGCTTGTTTAGGGGGTTCTTCCAGACGGAAGAGATATCGCTGTGAAGCGGTTATTCTTTAACAACAGACATAGAGCAACCGATTTCTACAATGAAGTCAACATGATCAGCACTGTTGAACATAAGAACCTTGTTAGGCTGCTTGGTTGCAGCTGCTCAGGACCAGAGAGTCTCCTTGTCTATGAATACCTTCAGAACAAGAGCCTTGATCGATTCATCTTTGGTAACTACTACTAATAATACTATATGATGAGTTTTTATTGTTGAATCTTGAATGCAGCAGCACACTAAACCTGTCTTCATTATTACTTTTGCAGACGTGAACAGAGGGAAAACATTAGACTGGCAGAGAAGATACACGATCATCGTTGGAACCGCTGAAGGATTGGTGTATCTGCATGAGCAGTCGTCTGTGAAAATTATTCACAGAGACATAAAAGCAAGTAATATTCTGCTAGATTCAAAGCTTCAAGCTAAAATCGCCGATTTTGGTCTGGCGAGATCATTCCAGGACGATAAGAGCCATATTAGCACTGCCATTGCAGGGACCTTGTAAGTATATATTCAGAAAAATGTACCATTTCTTCAAAAAGATATGAATGTTTGAGCTGATCCAATACTTGTGAAACTGCAGAGGTTATATGGCTCCGGAGTACTTAGCACATGGTCAGCTAACAGAGATGGTAGACGTTTACAGCTTTGGAGTTCTTGTACTAGAGATTGTAACTGGAAAACAGAACACCAAAAGCAAAATGTCAGATTACTCAGACAGTTTGATCACAGAGGTAAGTTAGACATATTTTGTCTATGGGTCTGCAGGTTTCACTTCTCAAACTAATTGTGGTGTTATGTTTTTTATTGAAGGCATGGAAGCATTTTCAGTCAGGAGAGTTGGAGAAAATATATGATCCAAACCTCGATTGGAAGAGTCAGTATGACAGTCACATCATCAAGAAAGAGATAGCAAGAGTTGTTCAAATAGGGCTATTGTGCACTCAAGAGATCCCTTCGCTAAGACCACCGATGTCTAAGTTATTACATATGCTAAAGAACAAAGAGGAGGTCTTGCCATTGCCGAGTAATCCTCCGTTTATGGATGAAAGAGTCATGGAACTTCGAGATGGTTCTGATGGTGATTCAGCTGGTTGTGCATCTCTTGCCACTGTCTCACAAAGTTCCTTTTATGGTAGATGAGCTTTGAAGAAGTGTATAAGAAGAAGAGAATACAAAATCTTTGATCTTTGAGCAGAAACTAAAATTTTGTGTATAAACCAGTGAGAGAAGCTAGATAGTATAGGTAAGTTATATCTTATGTATCATACTTGATAACAAAAAAAAAGTACTCAATAATTCAAGCTCTAGGTGCGATTTCTTCAACCAACCCATAGCTTCAAACATTTATCTTTAATAGTTTGCAAGCTTATAAACGGACTTGCGAGTTTGCAAGAGAGAAGACAACAGAAACAAAGAATGAAATGTCTGAGAATTTCCCAACATATGCCATCTTCAAAAAAATGTTATCCTCATCCACACCAGACTTGCAAACATATAAGATTGGTGGTTCAATGCAGCAGTTTAAGGTAGGTACTCGAGCTCAAGCTTTGTTGTTGTTTGTGCTCCTGCTTTCTTGTTGTGATCTCAGAACCAGGCTGCTTCTATCTGGACACATAGATCAGAACTTAGAAACTATGTGCTCCTGCTTTCTTGTACGGGATCTCAGAACCAGGCGGGCTTCTCTCTGGACAAATAGAGCAGCATTGGTAGGTTGATGTCAACGTGTGTTGTATTTGTCAAGTCCTCAGAAACTGGCTTCTGCTCCACAAACCAAGACTACCTGTAGCAACCACCACAACATATGTTAGGAACAGACAAATTTTTGTATACAAAGAAACCATTTAGAATAAAAGTAGCAATGGAGTTGAAATTATTCAACTTCTTAAATTGATCATCATTCATGTTCTCTCTTACCTTTTGATATATAATATTTTGTGAGCGAAAAAGATGATTCTTTGTAAACGTTATATCGAAAAAAAGTTTCAACCAAAACGTAACTTCCTTTTTGGTTAGATTGATATAATTATTCGTAACTGGAAATCGAATCTAATTTAGATTTCCTCTACAATATCAAATCCCCAACGGTTAGATTAACAATAAACCAAAAAAAAACCATCCTTATAAATACACACACTTAGATCACGCATTCTCTTCTTCTTCATTCATGAGAAATCAAAATACGCTCTATTCTCACGTCCTTCTTCTTCGAGAAACCAAAATCATTCATCGTTCCCATCTTTTCATACCTGTTCGCTTGATGATGATCCATGTAATCCTCGAGTTCATCATCTCAGAATCGTAATTGATTCTCTCACGTCCTCTCTTTCTTGACCTAATTGAGAAGGAAGAGATCGGGGGCAGTGAAAGCGAGGAGCACCTAAGAAGACGATTCCAGGACCTAATCTAGAAGGAAGAGATCGGGAATCCAAGTACGATCAACTTTTGATCAAAGACAGAGGAAATTATACAATAGACAGAGGAAGATTCCGGCGAAACTCCAAATTTCTCCGGTTTAACACACCAAACGGGGGAAGATGAATTGCGATGATAGGAGACGACAAGTATAGAGAAGAGTCAAAAACGAATGAAGAAGACGGAGAATTTCGGAGGAGTTGCAACAAAGACGCAGCAGCAACTAAGGGCTTTTCAGACGAGTTCACGGTGGTCTTCGAATGGGCTTTTTTCATTGGGCTTTCTTTGCTACAAAATCCAACAAGGTATTATTTTTCTTCAATTATTATTTTTTTTTCTTTTCTCTAAAAAATATTTTTTAGTAAAATTATAATTAAATAATAATAGTTTTCACTAAAAATTTAGAAACAATTTAAAACTTAAACTTTAAGATAAATAATTCTTAACTTTTAACTAAAACCATGTATTTCACTATTATTTTTTTAAAATTAGTTTAAGTGTTAAATTTTAAAAACGTCGGGAACTAACCGCGCCTAGGCATCCCGTCCTTAATTGGTCTGTAAGTCTTGAAGTGTTCGAAGTTCGGTAATGTTTTCACGTAATATAGATTTGACACTTCAACTCATTTTTAAAAAATAATAATGATTTTCACTAAAAATTTAAAACCAATTCAAAACTTAAACCTTAAGATAAATAATTAATAATTTTTAGTTAAAACCATGTTAATTTTACTAATACTTTTTAAAAATTAGTTTAAGTGGTAGATGAGGCTTGAATAAGTGTATAAGAAAAACAAAATACAAATCGTTGAGCACAAACTAAAATCTTGTTATAAACCACTGAGAGAAGCTAGATAGTATAGGTAAGTTATCTTATGTATCATACTTGGTAACAAAAAAGAAGTACTCAATAATTCCAGCCCTAGGTGCAATTTCTTCAACCCACCCAAGCTTCAAACATTTATCTTTACCACCCCCAGTAACTTCCCACATCCTTACTGTACGATCTTGAGAACTGCCAAGACAGATATTTGAATAGCAAGCAACAATTGATCAATTAGAGACATTGATACAAGTAGTATAAGTAGGGCTGGGCATAAAATCCGAAATCCAAAAACCGATCCGAAAAATCCGGCTCCGAAACCGAGCCAAATAGTCACAAAATTCGAATGGATAATGAATTCTTCTACCCGAATGGATAATGAAAATAAATTATTTAGTTGACACATCAGCTATCTAAGTAAGGTTCAATACAAATAAGAAATCTATCAATTTGGATGATTGGAAGATTAGTGACATAATATTGCCACTATTTCCAATACAATGTCTCGTTACGCCCTTGACCGTTTTGGCTAACGGGTTCCATTCATTCGCGATGATGCCCCATTTACCAAAAGCTTTTTACTGTTTTCTTTTCTTGGAAAAACAGTGTAAAAATTATACAATGCACAATTTCATGTCTCTCTTTTCATTACTCGGTAAAGAATGTTTCATTAGAATCGTCCATCATATCAAACGGCATGTTCTCCGAAGGCTTCCAATGGCGTTTCCTTTGGTTTATAAACCAATTGTTGATTTGTTTTTGATCCAAACCTGTTTCTTCAGCCAGAGATATTTTGTCGCCTTCCTATACACATTCGAGAGGCGGATATTAATATGTCGAAGAAATAAATTAATGAGTGTATGCTAGGTTACGGTGGAATCAGAAAGACACTTACAGTAGGGTAAGGCCATTTATTATGAACATTCCACCAATCGAGCAACGCTTGTCTTGCTTCTCTTGGTAGCTTCCCTTTCTTCTTCTTTTTAGAGAACTCGAGTTTCAATGAACTGATATGGCTACCAAATTTGCGTAGTAGCTGGTCCTTCAGATCGCGGTCATTGCTTCTTTGTTGGCTGTCATCCGCTGCTATGTCATCATCTTCTCTCAGTTCCTCGTCAGATGAAACCGCACCATCATCTGCTCATACATGAGAATAATGTCATACAGAAGATTCAATAATGATTAGCTCCCACGTATTAGCCAAATACGTGCCATACCGATAAAATGTACTAGGAGAATGTATGGTGGTGCTATTTATGGTAGCATATTTGACAATGTAGAAAGCAAATTCTACCACTATGCCAACACTAACAAACATAGCTAACACTAAGATACTAGTAGGCTCGGCTAAATGACTAAGTGGCTAAAGCAGCTAAAAGAAGAAAAGAGCCAAAAAAGCATAGAGAAGAGAACAAGGGTGAAAGAAAGGAAAAAAAAAAAAAAAAAAAGAGAAAA
>Ga0041059_1000245_pt1 | contig 36933 bp, 22 predicted proteins | sample AraColnosormetaG_FD_56232 | JGI IMG/M metagenome (GOLD analysis project Ga0041059, IMG submission 56232) | Arabidopsis roots microbial communities from North Carolina, USA - Col MF nosort | ecosystem: Host-associated > Plants > Roots > Unclassified | place: USA: North Carolina | collected...
ACTAGATGCTAACAATTATTTCTAAGACTTTGGGGGTCATATGTATGTTTTTTTTTTTTTTAATATTCTCTATTACCTTATAATGTTAAATCATTTTTGTATAACGTAACACTTAAAATTTTCTATTATTTTACAATACACCAATTTCTAGAAGAAAATAAAACAGTGTCAAAATAATAATCAACGTCAAAGGAAATAGGCAATTTAAATAGGTAAATATAACACAGTATGTGTAAATAACATAACCTAAACTTTAGATTATGTTATCATCAAATAAGATTATGCTGTTTGAATGCTATGATTTTCTATAATTCTATTAAATTTTACTTTTTCACGAATAAATATCGTCGGAGAAAAAGGAATAGGTAATCAATTATTGACAGAACTTCCTTAAAATAATGTCAATAATTCTCTCCAACGGTCTAATGCTTTTTGTCCCCCTTATCTTATGTGGTGGTTCCACCCAACCTTTCGTATAAAAAATTTAAATTATTTTAAAATCATTTCATAAACTAGCATACAAATCAAGTTTCTGGTGAGTAGACCATGAAAATTCTAATTAACATATCCATTTTTTTTTAAAAACAAAAATTCAAAATCATTTACAATATTAATTTGTTTCTAAATCATATAGCTCAATTCCATTTTTATCATCAAAAGATAAAAGATTATTAGCCAAAACTTAATGCACGGCTAGCTAATCGTTATTTAGGGATGTCATGTCACTATCTTCAAAGTAGGGAGATCTATTGTGTTCCACCAAGGAATGTTTTAGGATCTAGTCTACTGATCAGGAATTAGACTACTTTACTAACCATTAATAACACCATAAAAATATAACTAATAATTGTATACAAAAAAACACGTATGCGGGATTAGTCCAAATAGAAGCATACCTTGTCCAAATACATACTAAAGTCAGGGGCAGACCCACGTTATGGCTTGTGGAGGCAAGTGCCCCCAGCAGCAATATATAAATAGGTAAAAAAGTTTACACTAGACAAGATTAATTAAAGCAGCAAAGTGGTTAGAGCTTCCTCCACAAGTCTATATTAAAATAACGAGATTGGACACATAACACATACAGCCTTATGCTGTCTACTAAACGCGACAGAAATGAAAAAACAATGTAAAATAACGATGAATATTCACATTCAAAAGAAGAAGCCAATATCAAACTGTACAACAACAACAACAACAACAAAAAAAGCTTTTAGAAGGAAGCTATGCATGAGTTTTACAGAGAGAAAGCTTTTGCTACATATGAAACCTAATCAAACCTTATTATTCATTATTCATATTCAAAACCATTGTTATTCCACCATCACCTTCACAAAGCAAGCTTATTATACCTCTACAGTTCCCTCCTGCTTTAGCTCTGAGTACATTCAAATGGGTGAAAGTTTCCTTCTGCAAATTCTTGCATCCTAAACCTTTGCATTAGCTCCACAGACCTGCAAATGAATCATCAATGTACCAAATCATCAAACCCATTTTGTGTACTCTGAAACCGCCTTGGAGCTTTTATATTAACTCAAACCACCTATCCCAGAAAACTTACAGAGGATTCTCTCGATTGCGGCTTAGCTTCTGTTGATTACTCTCCATTACTTCCACTACATTGGCGGTTGCTGGTCCAGCTGATCCTCCTGCTACAATTGATGGGACTGATGCGGTTGGGCTCCATATCTGTACACATATTTTTACATGCAAATGTTAGTTTTAGAGATCTTACACGAAATGAAAACCAAACCCTGAAGACAGCTTTGTGTGCCTGCTTACCTTTATTGTGTTATCAATTCCACTCGTTGCTACAACACTATCAAACGGATGGCATTGAATGCAGTTCAAAACTAGAGACGAAAGATGATTCTTTTAGCCAACTCGAAATTCAATGAAAAAAAAAGATACTTATGTAATGGATAAAATGTGAAAGGAAAAAAGATCACCTGATTCATCGCCAACGAGCACTTTCATAAGCCTTCCAGTCTGTTTCTCCCATATAAACCACCGACCGTCATCGCTTCCACTTGCAATATATTCACCTGAAATTTGGTAATAAAATGTTCACAGAAAGTCGATACCGTATTGAATTTCAAATTTTATAAACCGCTTTTTCTACTAGAATGGAAAATTGCACTCAGATAACATGAAAGTTGCAACCCCAAGAAACTTACCTCTCTGACCAAGAAAACTGGCCTGCTTAATATCAGTTCCTACGTTACAGTGGCCAACATATCTACGTTTCATATCAATGGCTCCCTCTGGCTATAATCACCAAAAAACCATTGGTGTAAAAGGTATCCATCAAATTAGGTAAAAGTATGACGCAGCATAAAAGAAGTCAAGTACTAACTTAAAACGTATTCAATGTGTTAAATTTGTTTTGCTTTAAAATAAATAACAATACCATAATCTTAGAACTAACCTGATAAGACGTCCTATCATTTTGAGATGACGATGCAGTTCCTGAGGAGGCATTGTCAACTGTATTTTCCATCGGTTTATCATCACCTACTCTATGAATTCGTAAGTTGAGACTGCCACGCATAGAATTTGAGTCTGTATCTCGTCCTTCATCATCAGACAACGAAGTTTGAATATCCAACTCCAATTCCTCATCATAATCAGAATCTTCTCTTTCGGATCTCGACATATCATGTGAACTGTCACTGTTGGCCTCTGATCTATATAGTATGTCGCTTAAAGAAAGTACTCTAGTAGTTCCAGCTCCTGTCTCTTCGTTTTTCTCAGCTCCAGCTGATTTGTCAAACAAAAGACAAGTACAAGAATATTAAAATGTGAATATAAATTCCCTTGCCTGTTGAATCATGAAAGCTTCTAAGCACATTAATACTCCTTGGGAATGAAAGAATCCACCAAATCTAAAAGAATAGCTCTACATCTGTTACTTTGATACACTTTTGAATCAAAAGAAATATCAGACATATTAACCAACAAAATTAGATGTAGAAAGAGAAGCCAGATGGACTTAAAGATGATACTACGAATCTATGCTTAAGATTTTCTCTCATGTGTCCACATTGATTACTAGAAACGAGTGGTTATAACTCATTGAAGAGCCTAAAAAAACAAAAAACAAAAACATCTAAGCAGAAACATCTTGAACCTCTATCCTAGCTCATAGAGGAAAACAGAAACAGCAGGAAAGTAGATAACATCTGTTACTAAGCAAACCTGCAGGAAAAGACATACATCAGTTGGCACAAACCTGCTTGAAGATCCCTTTTAATGCTCTCCACTTTTGCCACTATATCGGCATCTGATGGGTTCATATGTTGTGCAGCAGTCGCAAAATCTAGAGCTTCTTTACATTTTCCCAACTGCGTGAAAGCACATATGTATATGAAATGGAAGGGTGACTAAAATAAATGCTTATTGCAGAACCATCTCTATGTCAAATAGTAAACTTAAAATTAACTGTGATCAGAGCTATGAATTTACTTGCTGCAGCGCTTCAGACATGTAGTAATGAGCTTTAAAGGATGAAGCATCAATTCTCCGAGCATTATGGCAATCTCTTACGGCCATATGAGCATCATTCTTCCACTTCCTCTGAAAAATAAACAAATCAGCTGATTATGGTTATTAGAGAGGAGTAATGTAGGGATTCAAGCTAGTTATAGACACCAGTTCTAAAGGACCTTGAGTAACAATGCGGCACGAGTACAAAGGCATTCATGCCTTAGCGCAGACTCAATATCATTAGAATGAGCATCCAGAACTTCATTAGCTGCCTCAATTGCATAGAAAACATCTGTACCCTCTTCTAAAGACCATTTAGCAATTTCTACCAATTCCGTACACTTCTTAACCTGAAAAGAACGGCGTCAGATGCACTAAGAATATGGAATGACAAGGTCACCATATGGAACAATTACAGAGGGAGGTGCGAACCGTTGCAGCATTGCTACTTCTGTGAAAGCCATTTTGAGGAGTGGTGGAAACCTGAGGTGGAGATTCTACATCGTGGAGGTTGTTACTGAAAGAAAACAAGTTATCTACATCTCCTGGTGTGTATTGCATGATTCCAGTGCCTACAAGTCACAAACAAAGGAATGAATCATCATATATTGAGCTTAAGTCAAAGTACCAAAATGTTAGGAAAACTGACATTTTCAATGCGAAAAGGTGCCTAAAACAAGATAACTAGCAAAGAAAAATATTTCTAAACTAAGTGGTGAAGTACAGATTGGCAGTACAAATGTAAATAACAAAAGGTAAGCAAAAAACTGGTGGGCTAACACATCCATCATCCTTAATCCAATTTTTAAAAGGGCCACATAATAGCATATCCATTTGAAATCTCAGAGGATATCAATAACTTTCCAAATGTTCCATCGAAATTTTTCATGCAGGATTACAATGTCTTTAGCAGAACTGAAAGGGGCATGAACAGGAAAAAAAAAAGAAAACAAAGCGACATAAATCAAAATATTTCAATATGAAGTTCAATTATTTTTCTTAACAAATTCAAGTTCATACTGCACGATTAACTATTCACGGAATTTAAGCTTTAAGCAGCAAACAACTCAACTGCAAATACCATTATTTACATTCATCAGGTAGACATGCTCCCCACTGTAACTGAGCAAAACTTCTTCGCCATTAGGACTGAAAGTAACATGTGTTAGGTGCAAATTTGTTCGCCCCTGAAATAATTTAAGATGTAGCAGACAGTGAGCTTGGGAAACACTTTGACCAAGAAAACAGCAATGCAGAACTAAGAACTAGTAGAGTATCTTAATATCAATCAGGCTAAACTAACACGTTCAGAAAGATGCATGGGACAGAAGTAATTGACACACGGAGGTGGAGGCATCCTTTTCCGACTTGATGCCAACGGTGGGAGCATCCTTCTATCGTATAAACGAGCAAATGCATCACTGCCAAAGATGAAAAAAGAGAGTAGCAAGTTAGTTAAGAAATAAGGAGAGAACTCTGATCCAAAAACATGGAAGCAAATACCTTCCACCAACAAGAAGTAGGTGCGGTCTTGTGGCACTTATATCACAAGACTTCAGGGAGAGAGTTTGCTTTGGAGGATCAGCTAGTGCTCTTTTGGCACCACTGCGCAGATCAAGCTGCAAAATTCAGAGCTATCAACAACTTTCATTTGCAGAAGAAAGTTTTCATAAGAGCCACACCTATAACTATACGTCTACAAAGTATCCAGATAGGGCTCATATGATATTCAAACATCCACAAAAAAACTCTGATTATAGACAAGTATCAAAATACTGTTTTTGAGAAAGTTAAAGCCAAGATGGAAGTACTAGAGAAATACAAACGTAATTGAAAACAATGTAACCACAGTTTGGATATCACCAGAACACTGCGGCATTCTTGGTGAGCGGTTCCAGCAGGAGGACAAGAGGTAGATTCCCGGAAATCATGCTGCCTTAAAGTCCCATCTTCACTAGCACTCCATACAACATTGGGGTTACCAGGTTCGACCTACATGGTGGTAAAAACATCTGTTAAGCAAACAGCTCAAAATGCTAGACCCAAATAATGATTAAGAGGGTCTTACAGCTAGTTTTTTCACTCTTCGTGTGTGACATTGGTACAATGCTGATGGAATAATAGCATTGTCATCTTCTGCTCTACCGCTTAACCGGGATGTATTGAATAGCCTAACCTACACGATAGGAAAAATATATGCACACACCTCAAAAGAAAAGTAAAAGTCACCTGAATACCATGCAAAGCCAAATGAATGCAAAACCCAAAAGGTGTAGTTTTATATACCTCAGCATCTCCAGCACCAGATACCACAAGCTCGTCAGAGGTTTCAGGGACAAACTTCGTACAGAAGATGTTGGCAGTATGCCCTGTATCTATAGAATGCAAAAGCTTCCGACTGGAGTAATTCCAAATATTGATCTACAAATTAAAAGAAGATATAAATGTCAAGACAAGGCAACGATACAGCACCAGGCGAGAGAAATTAGATGCTTAAATGGACTTCTTTAACAATCCCATCCAAAATTAGATACAAGTGATACACGTTCGTTCCCAAACCAAACAAGCTCAACTAACTGACACAAAGACTTGAAATCAACAAAAAAAAATTGCATATACCCTTAAATCATCTGATCCAGATATCAAAAGTGAACCATTAGAGTTCCACGCTAAAGCATTAACACAGCCTTGATGTCCCTGCCACACACAACAAAAACATCTTAAGGAAAGAGCAACAAGCAGAATGAAGATAGTCAAAGATTGAGTAATAACCTCCAATTCTTGCTCCTGAGAAAGTCTCCGAACCAAGGAAGAGTGAAACTGCATTCTTTGATCAACCTCCTACACATACAACAGTCGACAAACATTGCCAGAGAGAGTAAAATTTCAATTGGAAGCAAGAATTGACAAAAGTTGATTCAAGGATTCAACTATAAATTAAACACCTCCATAGATCAAACTCGAGCACTGTAGCTAAAAACCCTAGCAATGAGGGAAAAAAAACGAATTCCAATGGGACGCAGAGGAGAAGAAAGATTGGGGGGAGACGTACATGACTTGGGTCCTGGGACCTTGTGTGGAGGAGATTGAAGATGTTACCATCGTGAAAACTGAGATTATCCATGGAGAAATCGATCAGCACCGATCACAAATTGGAAGAAGAAGCCCTCCTTCTTTGGCTCTTTGTAATCTGACGCTATTTCTCGTGCCCGGTTCTACATTCTCGGTGAGATCCTCTGCGGCGCATGTGTTGGGTTATCTATGTTCTCTAATTACATCTCAGCCGTTCGTTTTTTTTGTTTTGCTGCGTTGGTAAAATCAAGTAAAAATCCTTATCGGGATAACAATTTAACATATGGTGACTGACTGGTGAACCACCATTTGCTGTCGATAAATCGGTAGCAACTTATTTAATTTCTTCCACATTTAAAAGTTAGATATAAAATTTGTACAAAATTGTTTCTCAATATTCGTAAACATATGTATTTTTTCCCACGTAACAATTTGTAACAAAAATGTCACATATATAAGTTGTCGCCCTTAGTTTTGCTTACAGATTAATTAGGGACAATCGTTAACTTTTTTATTGCTATGTGTATCGAAAGACTCTGTCACTTTTTTCACCATTTTTCTACTACTAGGTCTAGGTTCTTCTACATTCTAGGGCATGAGTTTTATGCGTGTGTGGGCTATCTTTGTGTTCCAAACACATCAGAACCTTTCTTTCTTTTGGCAATTTAATTATCATAGCCTAGACAGCTAGACTCGTTTCGTTCCTGGTTTAATTTCTAAAGAAGTGAATTGGCTTAGTGATACATCTTCGCACTAATGGTATATGTTTATGTGTTTCTTGCGATAGTGATTGTCTGATTGATGAGACAAATTCATGGTTATCACTTAGTACCTACGGAACCAACCAAAAAAAGACTCAATTCTCATAATTATCGACAATGTTCTTTTTGAAGTCATGTGCACGCGCGGCGTTTCTAATTAACAGTGCCGTTTTGTGACGCATCCAAAGATGATTTATTACTGTATAACTGATCTGCGGATACAAAAATTTTAGTAATACTAATTAATGAACAAAAGAAGTTGGTTTATATAATTAACGAGCAACCTAAAGTGACAAGACGAGTTGAATAACGTATGTAATAATAAATCTCTTTGATAATCGAATACTCCAAAACTTGCAATTTCCACTATACCTATTAAGACTAATCTTGACATTAAATGCCTAAATGGGTTACTACGTAACGAGTTTGCAATAAGCTGACACAGAAAGAGTAAATATACGAGATTAAATGAAGGAGATGAAAACAGAAATTAAATGAAACGAGACGAAGAAATGGTAAGTGGCAGGGCTTATGGGTTTGTGTAGTGTATCACAATGTACACAATTGGAGACAAAGACAGACAATACTTTTTTCATAACATGACATTCCAAAAGGTACATAGTGTTCTAGTTTCAGTCCTTTGAACAATTATACAAGAATACAAAATATACATCCATATCCTTTTAACAAATACGTGAGTCATCATATCAATAAAAAACGTCAACAACTATACATGCATACAGATTACAGGACACACATACGCATAGAGGGAGGGAGAATTCTCAATTTGTATAATCTTATTCCAACAACATAGTACATAGATACCAAAGTGAAAAAAATACTCAAATCTTCACATTTTCTAAAATTGATTACCGCAATGAATGAACTAATATTATAACTAGATAAAACGAAGCATTATAAACTAACTACAACCAGTTCTTGAACGTTTAATGTCTATTTTACAAAACTCAGACATCCCTTATTCGATCATTTGACTATTTCAAAATTCCATTATTCAATTATTCATCTAACATATTAGTCAAGAATCAAGACCCAACTAGAATTTAGTGGTAGAATAACTTTCTATGCTACAGACTAATCATTTTCTTCACCACAACAATCGGAGATAACCTATACTTAGTCATGTGTCAAACCACATAACATAAGTTTCAATCGCTTCCAATTATCTCTAACTCTAGACTCTAAGTGATTATCCCTCTCTGATTGCACACATCTATAAAAGACCTTAGAATCATACATATCCACATAACTTACATAGGAGCTACAATGCCCAAAATTTTGAGCACATCAACTCCAAACTTTTCGCCATTATCTTATTCCATGGATTCAAGTGCAATCTGCATAACTTTGACTCATCTTTTGAAGCTAGGAGTTGGGGCCAATTCATGTGTGCTAGAGTCTGCAAAATAAAAGAGTTTATTTCAATTACATAATATATAATTTACTTATAATACAAACATCCTATTACTAACTAGTCTAACCACGATGGGTCAACAAAATATAACCCAAATGGAGATAGACAATAAATTCGATGAGAGATATAACAAATATCTTATTCATAATAGTCTATGTGTACACCTTCACATACATGTGTAAAGATATTATAAGACAAAATCTAAGATTCATCACTATGAATGTACAAAGTTTTGAAACTACATAAACTGAAATTATATAAAAATATATAGATGCAACATATGTATGCATAGAGAATTTGGTATGCAGAGACAGATAAGAACACAAAATCATAACTAGAACAATGGAATAAGGAAGATTCATGAAGGAGAAGTTATGACAAAAAGAGAGTGAGCACGCAAAAGCAACCATATACAAAACTTTTATACAACTTCCCCTTTGTGTGCTCACTCTCTTCTGTCAACTTCTTTTCCCCCATCAACATATATTTATCTAGTTATGACACTAAATAATATGTTAGAAAAACGAAACAGAAAAAACAAGGATATGTGTATATGTGTAGATAGGAAATTCCAATTAGTCCAGAAACCGATGAAAAAATAAAAGATAAAACATGACACAAGTACAGATCGAAGGTACTTGAGATCAAATCTGGGAAAAAACAGCAACTAACAAAGACTTGATCGATGGATCCATAAAAGGAAAGTATGAATCTAAGTACGGACACTGCAAGTTAGGGTTTCTTCTCTAATTCCCAGTTTTAGAATTTTTCTTTTTTTAAAGAAACAAAGGTTAAGGAGATAAACTCAGAATTGCTGCCGAAAAACAAACTTTTTTTTCCTTAATCACTCACTCACTCTCTCTTTCATGCAAAGCATACATGTGTCGGCTGCTTTACTTCTCTCTCTATATAGCGAAAGTGAGAAGTGATTAAATAGAGAAAACCCTAGAATGAAGAATGAATCCAACAACATTTTACATTTTAGATTAAATGAAAGAAGAAGAAGAAGAAGAAAAAAGGTGAAACAGAGATGATGGAGAGAAGAAAGTACGGATGTCAAAACGCTTGGTTATGGTTTGTCGGAGAGAGAAACGTGTCGCAATCAAAGGCCAGGATTTGACTTGAGAGACGTTATGAGCCGTTGGATGTGTCTTTTTGTTCAGTTCCGTCTCTTTGCCGTCTTATCTGCTTCTGTCCTTTATTTTTATTTCACTCAGTGCGTCATTAGAGACACAAACACACACGCATCATCCTTGTCTATTCTCTTCTCTTATCTTCTTCTCTACTTTAAAACAGGATTAGTGCTGGTTAATTCTTGATTTGTGCCACGGTTTAGTTGTTTGTCTTTCAGAGTCGGCTTTGTTTAAAGCTGCTTTTTCATTAAGTTAACCAATGATTACAAATAGTTAAACGGATGTAGTTAATGCGGTATAAATAATATTTACTGTTGTAGCTTTGAATGGGTGAGTGGCGTGGCAGGGTTTGGTGCCCAATAAATTAATAAACACGTTTTGTTTCCATTCATCCAAAAAATGGGACCGTATATACAGTGGCATGTTCATTTTGGGTAACGAGCCGGGTAATGCGATAAGGGTCGGAAATATATAAAAAGTACTATCGAAACATACACGATAATTTATGAGATGAAACTTTCAGTTCATATATTGGGTTAGTTAGTTTCTATACGTAAAATCATTACCCTCACTCTTATTTTCAAATTTAGAAAATAAGTACTTGTGGAAATTTAAAAAAGATTCAAATTTACTAAATATGCGAGTAGGATTTTATTTTTTCCTATTGTTAATATATTTTTGCGCTATAATAAACGAAATTGTCCTAATTGTAGATAGTAAATTTAGCAAAGACCATTGCAGCAATGTGTGCAACCTTATGTAGAACTATTTAGTGATGCGGTAAGAAGATGACAATAAAAAGAGGTGTCAATAGTTGGTGGTACAAAACACAAACACTAGTGACAGAAAGAGTATTGTACTGCCATCATTTTGAAATTTCAATATTAATTTTTCTAATTAAACTCTTTCAAGTGAAACTAATAACCATGTGTTGCATGAAAATTCTTTTCAACGTCCGTTTTCGTTTCTAAAACGCAGGTATAAACTATTTTTTTTCCTTTATCCTTTAATTAAACTATTTGATATTTATGTTTCCGATTTGTGTTGTTTCAAAAAAATTCATTAATTTGTAAGTATAATATAATATACATGTTTTCAAAATGTATACATTTTATAATTTTAGAAAAAGTAATTATTTCCCATGTCCGAAATGTAAAGCTTCTACGTATCTGTTTTTGTTTCCCTGCAACATAGGTTGTGCCATCTCTTACCAATCAAAACTAATGGAATCACCATTTTTTTTATGTCAAATCACAAATCTGTTTTTTATTAATATAAATTATTAGCAGTAAATTTTCTCATTTCAAAAATTAATAATAGCAGCTGTTAAAAATAAATAAAAATACATTCTACTTTTGTAGAAATAATAGATAATTATTTCCTTATATTTATTTTTCGACATTTTTTCGAACACTAAATAATTTAAACATAACATCCAAAGAAAAGCCATTTGGTATTGGCTCTGATGCTTTACCTTGAAGCATTCTACGGTACAGTGCATAACATCCTCTAATTAAGCGCATTTATTGGTACTCTAAATACACATCTAGACTCTAGTCCTGTTCGTTTCCACTATTCTATTTTCATACTGTACTGCATTCTCTTTTCCCGTTTGTAGTTATAAAAAATATAGAGATCGTACACAAGTCTTTTTATTAACAGCTTCGCTGATTTCCCACCCTGACCCCTGAGAATCCATAGTGAATTTAGTGTTTAGGTTCGATTCTGTTTGAATATTATCTGTGAATCAATAGATAGTCGTAAAACACAATTTGCTTGCGAATTCAATGAACACACAATTCATATGAGAACTACCATTTAATTCTTTGTCTGCAAACATCAGGGAGAGAGAGAGAGAGAGAGAGTTAATTAATGGAAAGCATTCATTCATATTCATAGTTCAAAAGACTTTCCACTGCCCTTTGGCTACATATTTTCGTTAAGCATCATATATAGCCTACGACACTACAACCCTAACTTAAACGAAACAAGAATTCTCTGTGTAAATAAAAATGAACCACACCGTTTAACAATGGCTTCCTAACACTGTAACTGTCTCCTACGGTACCTGCACATAGAAACAGACCGCGACACTATTACTTATTTCTTAATTCTGTTTTTTAAGGGTTTTTTCTTTCTGGCGAGACTACGGCTACGACGACGCTTCTTCCGCTTTCGTATCTTTTCCAGCATTTTCTTCTCCTTCCTCTTCCTCTTCCTCCTTCTTCCCCTTCATTTTTTTCCTCTTCGCATCAATTCCCTCTGGTGACTTCTTCAAGAAGCTCACCAACGGCTCTCCATCAGACATTTCATCAACAGCTTTTTCCCCATCTTCATTGTCACCATTTTCTTCATCAGCGGTATTACTCTTAATCTTTTTTGAGGTGATCTTCGATATTGTTATCTCTTTCTCATCATCAGATGAATTGTTTTCACCATTATCAGAGTTGGAGTTGCTCAATTTCAGGGCCTTGGGCTCAGCCTCATCATCAGATGTTTCATTCTCCTCTTCATCTTCATCTTTATCAGCCTTAGAGTTGTTGGTTTTTAGAACCTTGGGCTCATCTTCATCAGAAGAATTTTCAGCAACTTCATCAGCATTGGAGTTGCAGGATTTTAACACCTTAGGCTTCGCCTCTTCGCTAGAAGTATCAATATCATCACCAGCTTCTTCATCTTCATCTTGGTCATCAGTGTGTTTCCTCTTGGTCAACTTTGAAGACATCTTTGGTTTTTTCGAGGCCTTTGATGTCTCTTTTTGATCCACATTCCCCTTGCTCCGAAACCTTTCACTCATGCGTGATGCCGCTGCTACAATCTTCCCACCAATATCACCCATTTTGCCATTTTTCTCAGTTTCGGGCTTTGAGGCCTTCTTCTCCACCTCTTTGGCCTTGCTGTAAAAACAATTGGGGTAATTAGATTTTCAGAATCAAAGCATCACAATAATACTGTGTTGAACTCGCACGTGAGCGTGGAAGTGTGCATATATACGTTTGTTTATTTAAGAATGCATAGTATAACATAACCAACCTCTTTGATGAAGAATCTATCTTCTGTTTCTTTTTGGGCATAGCTTCATCCGTCCTTCCTTTTAAAGATGCCTTCCCTTTCCCTTTAGGCCTGTAGAGAGTTTAGACAACAAAGATCATTCAGAATTACTTACTCCTAAATCTTTAGATTCAGGGACACAATCCACAGCCATGAATATATGTGTATCTGACACACTCATGTTCGTAAATCATGACTGTTAGTGATATTAAAACAATCGGTACTATACGATACAACACACGATCTAAATCATAACCCTAGTTAAGTATAAAGAGAAACTCAAGGTTGCGATGTCTAAAACAGGTAGGAAGATAAGGGCAAACTTACGGTTCTGGAGTGCCTTCAGAACTCTCACCAGCAGATTCCTCCTGTAGGGAGATCTGGAAAAAAAAGAATGCTGAACCATTAAAAGCTAGTGATACACAGGATAAAATCGACAATAAATGATTAAACAAACACTGTCTAATATCTACCTCATCAGATTCAGATTCAGCATCATCTTCTTCAATCAACTCCCATCTCTCCTTCTTCAGATCCAAGGTCTCTTTATCACCATCTTCATAGAAAACCTAATAACAATGAAGAGTAACTCATTAAATGACACATTATCTAAGCAACTTAAATTCCTCTGATAAAGTAAATCATCCACCAAACTCATTCAATTCAGATTAGATATCAATAGATCTTAAAATCCAAGAGATAAACCCTAATTCATTCATTTAATGAATGTGCAATTCAAAATCCAATCTAGATTCAAGCAGACCCATAGAAACAAGTAACAAGATACATGATATGAATTACCCGATGTTTCTTCTTGGAAGAGACATAGGAATCCACCACACCCTTATAGAATCTGCAAAACCAAGAGATCTGTAAGATTGACCACAAGTAACTGATAGTAAAAAAGCCCTAATTTTTTCAATAAGATTGGAACACTCACTTGCTGTCCATCGGCCACCAAACTCGTATCCTTGAACCCACCAAGGCTTCACCATATTTACGAGCATCAGAAACCTAGTAAAGTTCAATACTTTAGAGCAAATTCGCATAGAAAAACTAGTAATTCAAACCAAAGAAGAAGAAGCGATAGTTGCAAAACCTTATCCTTCCCAGAAGAACGAGTTGAAGAAGAAACAAGTCTGTTCTTGGCTGATGAACGCTTCCTAGAACCAACCATCTTCGAAAGCAATCAAAGGAAGAAGAAGAACAAGAAGGAATCTGTGTTTTGTGTTTGTGTTTGGTGTAAGATATTTTTCTTACAGCGCAGAGAGAGATTTATAGGAAGAGAGCGAAGAAGAAAGAAGCGGTGAAATTGGGGGTTTTATTTAGGTTACCAAGGGGTGTCATTTGGGGGATTTGAGAGATTTCTTTCCCCTGAACTAACCAACGACACGTGACTTTACTAGTTAAGAATTACCTCTCACGTGTTTGACGACGACCACATCTTTTCTTTGCTTTACTTCTATTGGTCTCTTCCACTCTTCTTTTTTTCATCTTTTTCTTGTTAAAGGTCTTCTTTTTTTTTATCTTTAGCCAGTTGTTATTTACCTATTAATGTTTTCTGCCAGTAATTGGACCTTCAATATCCAGTGTTATCAAGTTAGAGGAAAAGATATTTATCCTAGTATAGTGCTTTACGATGACTAGATGATGATCCTCAAATTAATATTAGATCACCGGAGTTGGTCCAAAATAAAATGATAGAAAATATGGTCATATTATTATGAACGATATATCTTCAGATTTACGGTCTTGGTTTTTAATGGTTTTCTAATAAGATTATTTTCTCTGAAACGTGATCAAGAACTAAATACTCGTTTTTACGAGTGAACTTAACGTTTAGTAACTTAACAGCTATGAGCCTTCTTATCTTTAAGTGTATCTTATAATAGATCATATCGAAATGTTACCTAGAGTTCATGTAGAATATGACATTTGTTTTATCAAGCTGTTCGAACATTTGTAGGAACGATCTAAACATCTCTAAACAATCCAAAACCCATAAAATTAAACAAATATTTGGTACTAGATGATTTACCTAATCTAAATTATATGTGCACGTGATATTAAAGAATTTATCTACGTTAAATACATGCAACTGTTTAAATAATTCTTTCTAATTTAAGTAACAAAAATTTCAATTTTAGTTTCTATTTTCGTTTTTTTCGATTTTGATTTTAAATATAGAATTCTATTTAGATTTTAGATGAGCAAGCAATTACACGGTGAGACATATTTTTGGAGGGTAACAATTAAGTAAATTTTGTTATATATATAAGAACAATTATGCAGAAACTTTCATGTTTGGTATGTGTTGGATTCCAGAAGAAATTTCCTAAAAATGGTCGGATGATGAAACCACCATCTAATATTTCGTGACTTGACATTACTTGTTTATTTTTTTTAATTTATAGAAAAAGGTACACAATTATTTGATATAAAACAAGCTAATACATTAGTTTATATAAAAACGAATTAATTATTACAAAACAATGGATTATGCTTGAGGGTAAGTGGGAAGCACGATGATGCCTTGACTCCGTAATAATAATTAGAATTAAAATTCCTTTATCCCCTTTCTTCCTAATAGTTGTCTTTTTTTGTAAAAAAAAAAAGAACTTTGGTCCTCGTTTGAGTTGGAGAATCTTTTCATGTAATAATTTTAAGAAGAAAAACTGATTACGCTGGTGAAACTTGAAAGTTTTTTTCTAAAATAAATAAATCTAAAATGATTCTATTCATGAACGAAGATGATTGTAACAAGTGATGCATGTATCTCTATCAAACGTCTTCCCATTCGTTGTATGATTGCATTAATATTGGCCACTTGTAACTTGTAAGGTAGAAATCCCAAAGTCAATTCTATTATAATTAAAATTACTTTGTTTTGTTTAACAATTATGCTAACAAATCCTTCTTAATAACAAGATAACATAAATCTAAAATCCTTTTTTTGAGTTGAAAAAAAACAAGATACCATATTTTCAATTAATTGGCAGAACTACATAGGAAACAAATCCGAAATTGAAGAGTTTACATAGAAGAAAAAAAAACAGAAATAAAAGAGTTTACCTGGAAAATAATCAAATATTATGTTCTTTCAAATTTTCGACAAAAAAAAAAATTGATATTCTTTCAATTTTGTGAGATAATCAGTACAGAAATTATTAAAATGTGATATAAAATTGCGAGACAATCCGTAGGAATATTATTACCAAATGATATAAAACTGAGTTAAAATTGTAAGAAAAAGAAGTTTTAAGGTTCTTCAAATCATCTAGCTGACTAGCTCCATAGCAAAAATAAATAATTTTGATTGTTTATTAGCACAATCTGTTTCTTAACCATATAAATTTAGACTTGTACAAAAATCAAAATGCAGTTTAGTTTATACAACTTTTCCTATAACTATAAAGTTCGATCGTCATAATAAGGTATAACAATTTAACTCTAGTACCAAATGCTATAAAATACATAAAATTTAAGAATAATGGAGGTAGGTCTACAAAGCAAAAGAAAAAAAAAAGATCATGGAAGTTACAAACGAACGGAATTTCCGTGATACACATAAATAAAAATTGGTCATCATATCACACAATTCGCATCATTAAAATAATTAGAAAACGGACAATACGGATAAAATAATTGGTAACTGGCCAAAACGTAATGATTGATGTAAGAAGACGCACGGCAAAACGTCGTCGTATAAGCTTTTCATCGTCAAACAAAACGGCTTCGTTTCAAGGCTCACACTTGTCTTTATTTATCACTTCATCTTCTCCAAAGCCATACCACTTGAAACCTCTCTCTCTGGTTGACCCGATAATTTCTCTCTCGCAGACGCACAGATCTCTCTTCGAATCTGCTAGATCTGTTCCTTTTCTTACATCTGTATTGCGAAACCTCTGGTAATTTCATACTTTCATGTCTCTCCGTTTCATTTCGATTTTCGTTTCACAGCTAGGGTTTGCTTTTTGTTACATCGATTTCTGATTTTCCTGGTGTTGTTGCCTCTTCCTCAGATCGGAAGGTTTCGTTTACAGATCTACCGATACGAGTTTCGCAGTATTTCCGAGTTCCGACGTATGCTTTGTTTTCAGATCTGGGTTTGTTGTATATCTAGAAATGGCGGAGACTTTGAAAGAAGATTCGATTATGATTCGAGAGGTTTGGGATTACAATTTGGTTGAAGAATTCGCGTTGATCCGTGAGATTGTTGACAAATTCAGCTATATCGCTATGGATACTGAGTTTCCAGGTGTGGTTTTGAAGCCTGTTGCTACTTTCAAGTACAATAACGATCTTAACTACAGGACTCTCAAGGAAAATGTCGATTTGTTGAAATTGATTCAAGTTGGGTTAACTTTTTCTGATGAGAATGGGAATCTTCCGACTTGTGGGACGGATAAGTTCTGCATCTGGCAATTCAATTTCCGTGAGTTCAACATCGGTGAGGATATCTACGCGAGTGAGTCTATTGAGCTGTTGCGTCAGTGTGGGATTGATTTCAAGAAGAACATTGAGAAAGGTATTGATGTGGTTAGGTTTGGTGAGCTTATGATGTCGTCTGGGATTGTTTTGAACGATGCTATCTCGTGGGTTACGTTCCATGGTGGATATGATTTCGGGTATTTGGTTAAGTTGTTGACTTGTAAGGAATTGCCTCTCAAGCAAGCTGATTTCTTCAAGCTTCTGTATGTGTATTTCCCTACGGTTTACGATATCAAGCACTTGATGACGTTCTGCAACGGACTGTTTGGTGGATTGAACAGACTTGCGGAGCTTATGGGAGTGGAGAGAGTTGGGATTTGTCATCAAGCTGGGTCGGATAGCTTGCTCACCTTAGGGTCGTTTAGGAAGCTCAAGGAACGTTATTTCCCGGGATCAACTGAGAAATACACTGGAGTCTTGTATGGTCTAGGTGTGGAAGATGGTACTACTACTACTGTTGCTAATTAAGAAGAAAGGAATGAAAGATACTTTGAAAATTCCAGGGAAGTGCGATTAGATATATTTCTTTAGTCTTTGTGAGTGTGAGAAGACCAAAATAGAATCGTCGTTGTGTAAATTGGCAAATTGGTGTTAGTAAGTGACTTGTTGTGTCTTTGTTGCTTTGTTTTCAGGAAAACCCCTTGTGATCAAAATTTGAGGGGTTTTTGTTTTAGCTTGAGTTTCTGAATGTATATCAATTCAGCTACCCGTTTATTTAATAAATAATCTCCAATTTTAATTTTTCTTCTCTTTTCTTTTTGTGTGTGTTTTCTTCTTACTAGTGACCAATGTAACTTGACAGTGGCTTCTTGTAGTAGCGTTTGCATGTCTCAGCTTGCAGTTACTGTGTAATTCTTTGTAACCATACCAGTTTGAAGATGCAAACTGGTAAGTTTTATGCTTAAGAGAATGTTGAATCTTCCTGTGTTCTTCTTTCCCTCTTCGTTGATACAAGTTGATAAGGAGAACAATGAACTGCTTATGCTAGAGGTTATATGTGTTACATTGTTTAAAAAACAGAGCTATGGTAATCGATTGATGTATAGATTTGTTATTTAGGTGTTTATGATGTAAGTGGTATCATGTCATGGTTAATGTGGAGGAGAATCACATATGTATGCTGTTGCATTCGCCAATCACCTCAATAGCCAATTTATTATCATATTGTCAATGAGTAGCATTCTAATGCAATCAATGTTTTGTTGGGCAAGTATTCAGACGTCATCTGAGTCGCAAGTGGTACAGAAGATTACGAGATTTGACTGATTGAGACGTCGTAGCTCATTCAATTGCCGAAGAAAAAAAAAAAAGTATCAGCCTGTTGGAAGTATTATGTCAAAATGTGGATTTGTGTATGAACTCAGTTTCCATCAAGATAATTAAATCTAAGTTTCTCAAAACCTTAAATATTTCATTACACGAACTTGTTTGATGATCGAAAACATATGATCCAATAGCAACACGACACGAGAAATAAAGTAAAAAGAAGAAAACAACAGCAATACGGCAAAAGTCCGAGTCACTATTATGTAGGTGTGGCAGAGAATCAAATCTACTTCTTATTACAGAAGAAACAGTGTACTTGCTAGTCCTGTCTTTAACGGCTTCTCTGAGTCTCTTCACGTGTGTTTGTGTGTTGGGAATTGGGATTCTGATTTGGGCCTTTGTTGTGTGGGCTTTGATCAGAGGTGGGAGAACGTTTTTACCAAGGTTGAATTGGGATTCTGATTTGGGCATGTTTGTTGTTTTAGGGTTTAGTTATTATCAAATGACCACTATTGGCTATTGCTTTGCTTTAGGTAACCAAAAAAACGTTACATATTTAAATAAAAATGTGTAACACAGTGCGGACGAAATAGCATCAAAATTATTTATATACATATCAGATATGAATTGAGTTAATTAGTGTCTAATTATTATCTTGTGGCTGCCATATGTCTTTTTTGAACTTGTTCTCGTTGAGGAAAATTTGGTATGCCTAAACATAGTATGTTTATCAATTTGGTTGAGACCAGCAAAATATCAGTGCCAACCCTAATTATAACGATTACTCATCAACTTATGATATACATATCCTTGTGAATCCAAAAGAAGCTGTCAAGCACCCACTTTTATTTTATTAGTTTTTTTTTCTGTTGATGTATAGTACTTGATTGCGGAAAAAATGGTAAGTAACTAAGTATGATTAGGGCTATTTGTTATTTTATTCTTCAAAAATGAAGAGTAAGGTTCAGATGTAGTTTTGAAATATACTTTTTGCCTAATTTTGGATGAGACAGACAAATCTAATCAAAAAGATTCAGCTGATTTGTGATTACTGGTAACACAAATAGTGTTTATATTTGTAATCATCCATGTGGGGGTGGTTTCTCCTGCACCACTTGTCTCAGTTCCCCTTACGCAATCATGTTTCTTGTTTTTAAATGCTAATGTGATACCTATACAGTCTTAAGTTATTATAAAGTTCATATTAGTGTACATGTAAGAGACTTATAAAATAATTTGTAGTCAATCAAATTTTTAATTGATACTAACAATTGATCCACCGAATCAGCTTTCACAATTTCTTTAATTGTAGATCGTTTGTAACATTGGACCCACGAATTATATATAGGTCGCATTCGACAAAATACTCAACATACTTAAACTAGTTGTCCTAACAATTAGTTCTTTGGATTTTACTTGCCTATTTTTATATTTTCCGGCTTCCACCACATATTAATTTATGCTAAAGTTTTCGAGAAATCAAATACTGAAGATTCGTATCCCGAGCAAGCATAGATGAGACGCTTTGTCGTTTCACTTTGTTTTCCCACCCAAACCAGAACAAAATTTATTGGCCTTCGAATATTTCGGAAAAAACAAACAATATTCATTTAATGGACTTGTGAAAGAAGGGTGATATTAATCTTTAATCATGTCACTTAATTGATATGATAAATATTCAAGTGAATCATGTAAAGTGGAAATCACTGTGAAGTAGAATGTGTCCTAAGGGAGTTTCGTACCTTTCAACCATAAAATCCGGCAAACTATTAAGGATTCCAATGGATATAAAGATGAAGGAGAGTGTGAATGTGAAGCAAACTTCAAAAGGAAGAAGTGAAAAGAGGACAAAAGAGAGTTAAACAGTGGAAAGCTAAAAGGAAACAGAGATGACCACTTTCATCTCGAAGTTTCAAAAGTACACAAAAACATCAAACATACCTGAATAGTTTCACTTGGTCCACTCTCTCCTTATCTCTCTCTCTTGTCATTGAGCATCCTTTTCAATTTCATTGTCACTTGTTGTCATCTTCATCTACTCCGTGAATATTACAACAAGTTGTCGTTTCATCCAAACAAATAAAACCGGTCCCAGTTTCAGAAGATCTTTTGAACTGCCAAGCTTTCTTTTGTCTTGTTCCCCCCTCCAAATCCTTTTTTCCTCATACAAAAGAGTCTATAAAGTCTCCATTAGTTTAGAACTAGTGACTACTACTGTACATATTCTATGTAAGATTTGTAGGTTGGGCTAAGGTGGGTTTAGTAATTTCCTTACACATATCCGCGGCTGCATACAAAACTATACCAAATGAAGACGAGTTGGGGCCTATTAGAATCTGTCCACAGAAAAACAATGAATCCATCAATCAGAGTGGATTTAGCAAGCAAATATCAAGCATAGTTCAAAAGTTCATGAACTCACCAGGAGTCCAAGACAAAAAGTAAATATTCATTGGGATGGCTTTCTTGAATTAAGCCCAACTCTACATGTCATTGGCATCAACCTGGGTATAAGAAAAAGAAATGACATGTATACTTGTTTGTTGAAGAACTTTTAAGCACATAAAGGCAATAGACTGAGAGAACAGGAAAAAAAAAGTTAAAGAAGATTATGCATGATAGGGAATAGAGATTGGTGTATTGAAGGAGAAAGCAGCCCAAAAAAAGGTTGATGTGAAGTGAAAGTTGCTCCTACAAAGGGATAAACACAGGTATTAATTGGTGGAGTTCCAATCAGCTTCAAGTGTTTTGTTGTGTCTTTGTGTGTGTGTGTGTGTGGTGTGTCAGCAAACAAGACCTACCCATCTCTCTTTCTCTATCTCTCTCATCTTCTTACTACTTTTCTCCACTTATTACAAACTCCAAAAGCATTTGTACTGAGTCTATACTTTCCTTATATAGCATCAACTTCTGCTCCCACTTCTGTGAAAAAACTAGACTTTTATGCTTCTTTTTTTCTTAGGCTATATAGCTATTAATCCATAAGGTGAGAGAGAGAGACAATTGAAGTGAACAAAACCATCACCTGGAAAATTATATACCCTCTTTGCCCCTCATGGATTCTTCCAGCGGAAAACCAAGATCATCTGATTCCTCATGCATCATTTCTGCATCCACCAGTCTTCAATTTTCAGATTCCCCAAAGCTGAGCCTAGAAAATTACAACATAGACACAGTAGCAGCACAAGAAGAAGATGATCATGACCAAAAAGAAGGAGTGGAAGGTATAAAGCTTGACCTTATGCTAGCAGGATATGATTCTAGTCAACCACAGCTCAATCAAGAACTCAATCTCCTCGACTGCTTAGAGACAGGTGTAGTCACTCCGAGTTTTAACGGGTCAACTTCCACTGAACAGAAGCTCTTCTCATGCAACTACTGTCAAAGAACATTCTACAGCTCACAGGCGCTTGGTGGTCACCAAAACGCCCACAAAAGAGAAAGGACTTTGGCAAAGCGAGGGCAACGGATGGCATCTGCCGCAGCTTTCGGGCATCCATATGGTTTTGCTCCGGTCCCGTTCCATGGACAGTACAGCAACAGAACCTTGGGTATTCAGGCACACTCAATGAGTCATAAGCCAAGTTCATATAACGTTTACGGTGGTGAGTATGGTCAGATCAACTGGTCAAGGATACCACTAGTTCAGCAACCAGCAATAGCAAAACTAACTTCAACAGAGAATCATTATAATCATCATCAGATGATGATTGCTCCACCGTTGACTTCCACATGTGAAAACATCGGTAGGTTCGATGTAGGAAGGATTCCAGTAGAGTTTCCAACTTCTGAACTATGGCAGAGAGGCGAGGAATTGTTGAAGCCAGCTGAAGAAGAGAAGCAGAAGAACCTTGACTTGTCCCTTAAACTTTGAGAGTCTTTTCTTTTCATTTTTTTGGGTTTTGCTCTGAAATTGTTTTCCTCGAGCCAAGCCTTTCCTCAAGCTTTCTTTTCTTTGTGCTGGTTTTTTGTTGTCATTGATGTCTACACCAGTATTATTAAAGGGTTAGTAATCTTGTGAGTATATTTTCTACCATAGATTTATGATGTACAACTTTCACACTTCTACAAGTTTGAGGTTTTAAGGTAGACATCAATGGATTTCTGTATACACCCAACAACCATAAAAGAGATAGTGAAGTTCCTAGAAACGAAGTGAAACTTTTTAGTGTATGAAAGAAAGAGATTATCTTGAGATATATGGGAAGATTTGTTGTCATGGAAACCAGAAAAAAGACTTATTGTAAAGTCAGAGTTGCGAAACCTAAAAGTAAGAAAAACATTCTTTTATTGAAAAGTAGTTAAGAAGACACACAAAGAAAGCAAAACAAATATAAAATAAGAACTTGTTAGTTGTGATGATGACAAGAAACAAAGAGTCCAGAAGAAAAAACATAATTAATACATCATATGATCCTAATAATGCAGCTAATAACAAATCATGAAATAATCAAGAATCCAATGAAATCTTTGTGAGACCCGAAATTTGTGTACACTAGACAAAGAGTGACTAGTCTTTGGCCTTTAGAATGAATCTATATGCACTACCTAAATATACATAAATAGAATGTACAAACAACCATGTGCGTATGATGCACAAAAGGTGGGACAAGAGTCAAGACTTATAAGACTAAGACACAAATTTAAAAGGACTTCACATAATTCTAATGGACTTGACTCCAACTCTACACATCTTGAGATGACAAACATCAAAACTGTTTCATGAGCTTTCACAGAGAACGAAGTTTCAGTGTTTCAAATATTTAAGAAAACACATGATTGTGAACAGGTTTATGAATACTAGCAGGCAAAGATATTATGGCCAACCTGAATTTACCATTGTGCTCTATCACTAAAGGGCAACATAGAAGCCAAAATAACTCATAGATTGATAAAGAAATATAAATATTTGACACAGTTACACTCAACACCAAACGTTGGACAATACCAAATGTTGGCATATGAATCTGAATATACAGATTATCAAACTCCTCACCTAGAATCAAAGTAGAAGTATGTACACTTTCTTCCCAGTAAACATATAAGGCACAAGACAGATCATCATGTTTGTTTTCAGATACAAAATTGGCCACAAGCAACCAAAAAAGGAATGAAAACACACCTTAATGAATAAAACAAAGAAGAAACACCAAGGCAGACAATAACACATGTGGAATAAAAATCTAATGAACCCAAACCTCATTGATTAGCTCTTGGGTCCATTTTTCATCTACTTGTATGTATACCACAATTCTGACCCCATCAATACTCTTCAATCTCAGTCACACTTTCCTGAAACACACAGCAAGAAAAAAACGATATTGATGGATCAGTATCAGGTTGCTACCAAATTACATCCACATGTCAGCAGATTAATAGAATTAATCAATGCAAGTGAAAACGTATCCTTTATGATGCACTGTTTTCTCCTACAACGCAATGACCATAAGAAAAAAGACATCTTTTCATTGCAATGAGAAATTTTACAGTGTTCTCTTATTTTGCAATTGACACCATTGCTAAACGATACGAATATTTAAAGCTAAAGTTAAGTAAAGCATTTTTCATTTGCTCGGAGATTCAAGCATTTTGATAATCCGATTAATTCTACGGCAAACACTTAAAAAGCTGAACCAACAATCAACTTGAATTCGCAATGATTGGCACAGTAAAATTTCAATGAAATTAAGAAATACATTGGACTTGTGAACAGAAACCAGGCATTATTAAAGAAACGCCCACCTTCAATACACGTAGAAGACGGAGCAGTACCGGAATTTCGCCGGCGCTGACGTGAGGACTCCGAGTTTTTCGAACATGACCAAGTTAACGAAAATGTAATCTACAATTTTAAAAGGCCCAATAACTGGCCCATATAAATAAATTTTAAACAAAATGTAGCCCATATTGTCTCCAAGTAATTTGTTTTGTTAAAACAGAAAAACGCTTTTTTATGTCTCTTTCTTATCTGTTTTTCAGACCAAAGTTACGAAGCTCATATTGACATCGACAAGCCTTTTAAATTCAAAAAAAGAGAAGAGCATAATTCTGAATTTTGCGGCAACATTTAAACTTTATCGCAAGTTGGTTTTATCCAATCGTTCATACACACTATCCAATCAAATTCATATGCATCTTCGTATCAAAATTGTCAGTTTTTTCTGGGTTATGTGCAACTTGTGAATGAATTTTGCAAAGAAATCAACAAGAACCAATAACGGAAAGGAAAGATTTCATAACTGTTTGCTTAAAAGAGCTGTAAGTTCAACAATTAACACCATGTACTTGGTAAGCAAATAAAAGAGCGATAGGAAACAAGAATCCAGAATACTAATACATCATCGTAAAAATCTAAACTTGAATTAGGTAAATAAAAGCTTAAGCACGTTCTCCACGAATTCTTCTAGCCAATTGAATGTCCTTAGGCATGATCGTAACCCTCTTGGCGTGAATAGCGCAGAGATTAGTATCCTCGAAAAGTCCAACTAGGTATGCCTCAGCCGCCTCTTGAAGAGCTAACACCGCGTGACTCTGAAACCTCAGATCCGTCTGCAAAATTTAACCTAATTAGTATACCTAATTCCATAACATAACCTAATTGATAAGTTTTAATCCGCCGCTAATGAGTATAAATTTTACCTTGAAGTCCTGAGCTATTTCCCGAACGAGACGCTGGAAGGGAAGCTTGCGGATCAACAATTCAGTACTCTTCTGGTACTTACGAATCTCACGAAGAGCGACGGTTCCTGGACGGTAACGGTGAGGCTTCTTGACTCCTCCGGTGGTTGGTGCTGATTTCCTCGCCGCCTGTATTGAAGAATTCGTTAGAGACGCAATCGAATACTCAAATTAGATAAACCCTAGATCCCCTTCCAACCAATTTCATCATAAACAAAATCAAAACCGCAAGATTCATACTAAATTAGATCATAAACTAAAAATTCAACACAATATAGAAAACCTAGATCATATTTTTCAGATTTCGTCCACAAAAACTCGTTATTCAACCCAAATTTGAACCCTAGATCTACTATTTCGGTATGAATGAAAGATAGAAGGACAAACCTTGGTGGCAAGCTGCTTCCTGGGAGCTTTACCTCCGGTGGATTTCCTAGCGGTTTGCTTGGTACGAGCCATTGTTTCTTCCAAAAGATGTGACTTTTCGATAAGCTTGATAGAGAAGCTTTTGATTTGATTATCAGGAAGCGAGTTTTGTTTTCTTGATGATTGTGTGGGAATAGTAAAAGGTGATTATGATTATATAGGTGAATGTTTTAGTCGGTTAATATTAGGAAATACAGAAGTGGTCCAATCTTCACATTTTCGACGGTCAAGATTCGACTTATGAGAGCGAATACTGACGTTGGCGATCTGCGTCCTCGCTTCTGATTGGTTTAATCTTGGGAGGATCGATGACGTGGCTAGTTTTGTGTTTCTTTTCTACGTTTGTCGTTTGAAGTAATCACGATTTTAGTTGGGTTAGAAAAAAGGTAATGACGATTTGATCTACATGTTTGGTAATTAGCGATGATGGGCCGAGTCGTATCCCTTGGTAGGAGTACTGCGTTGGGTTCAGGCCCAACTGATAAGGCATTGAGAGTTCGTCAGCTGTGTTCTGAATATCGATCCGAACCAAATTTGGTACGGCCGCTCCGATCCGAGATTTCAAGTTGGTTGGGTTAAAACCATCACATATATGACATGGACATGGTTGAATTATAAGTTTATAACCTCATCATAATTAAAATTCGGTTTGGTATTAGAACATGAAAACATTCCAGCCCAACTCTTAACTAAAATCCGATCGACCAAAAAGTTGCTCATGCATGATATCGTGTTGAGTTAAATCTATTCTTAATTGGCTTTTATAACGTGAAAATGCAAGTTTTTAACAGAACATATGTTTTCCTGCTCCACATGTATCATAGATCTTTACAAAAGGTTTCTTTTAAAAAGAATTGGAGTGTAAGTGTGGAACGTTAACGAATTCACGTACTATACAAAAGTTGTACGGAAAAAGCTATATATATTTAATACCCAACATTATTCAAGTTTATCACTTCTGCTTATGGCCATTGAAGCCTAAATTTGAATGCACAAAATACAGTTTTAAGTTTTACGTGTTTTAAAATAAGAATTAAGAACGACATAAAGTAATTTAATCTCTCTGATGAAATGTAATTAGGTAACAAAGTTTTTCTCTTTTCCTAAGGGGGTGAGCAAATTCTAGTACAGACCTATAATAATCTGTCTAGTTAATATTATGTGTATATTTACTAGATGGATATTGTTGGTTCAGAAAAAGGCATTACACAAAAGATAGTAATCGATGAGATAGTTGAGTATTTTGTAAGAACAAGAGTTAGTGATTGATCCCAATTAAACCTCACAGTTTCAGTCACTACGTATGAACATGGTGCAAGAGGGCGGAAACAGACTGCCCGATGCCGATTCATTAAATGGATTCGATCTCTAGTACTTTTTATATTAGTTTACCAAAATATATACTTAAAAGAATTCACAGGACATAACAATTATACTGTAAACTCATTGCTGCATAGCAGCATTAATGAAAATATATATGCTTAAGAAGAGAAAATCAAACGAGAAGATCCTTAGAACTCAACAAGTAAGTGTTAGTAAGTAACCCATGGCCATGGGGAATGTATCCAAGCTTCCACATGCACTTGGATTGACCCAAGTTTATTTGTTTTAATACATACTATATTTTATTACCTTTGCATTTAATTCATATTTCCTTTGATATATTAACTTGACTGCAATATACAAAAACGATGTAAATTGATATTAAGCAAATATTATAACCAAATCACGTCACATGCAGACTATGTGATATGTAGGATGGATAAGTGGTCGAGGTTTGGAACTTTGGATTATTGATCAACCATTGTTTTTGATATTTGTCTGGATCACTCCCACACTTTATTTTAAGGTGAGAGTGGATAATTGTTTTTTTTAGTTACTGGAATATTGTGGGTTCTATGTAATTGGCCATATTTTATCCCATAAAAATGTACGAGTTAAGTATAATTTGAGAGACGATCAGATTCAAGTCTATTGAGAGACAATCATCAAGTTTATATTTTCTCCAAACATTAAACGAGAAATATTTTGGGTTCTTTGTTGGAGATGAAACGTTAGCGCACATGGCGGCGTGGACACATTCGTAAACTACAAAAACTAGTGTTTTGGTACGCCGCATTACATTATTGTTCGTCTCTTATAATATACTTTTGTTTTGATAGCAATAAACTTACTTATTTGTAAAAAATAAATTAAACTGATTTGCCTCTGGTGACAAAATCTTTAAAACAGACGATTATGTTTTGACTATATAGTATAAAATTAAAATTACATTTGTTTAAGTACATTTCCTCCAATTCCTGCTACGCATGCATGTGGTGGGTTTCATTTATTTTATTAACTAACCAGAAACCTCACACTTCCGTGCGCTGAAATTATACTAATCTTATAATGATATAATTTAGTATTCATTCAAAATTTGTATATTAACTTTTTCTCGAACATTTTTTTTTTGTGTTTAGTTTGAAGAATTGAAAACTTTGACCCAAGAGCGGCGGTTGTAGCTAGCCACTCCTTCGCATGTACGACCACGAACTAACTGATAACACTTTTTTACATCTTGAAAGTTGAAACATTAAACATTTATATCTTTAAATTAAATTGTATATACAAATATTTGTTTGCGATCTTTTGTTCGACGTGATATGTCCGGCTTATATGAAGTTCCCAATTATGGAATCGTTTAGGGCTTTTAAATTTGACGTCGCCTCCTATAAACCCAATGTTTTGCTGCTCAATATGAGATCTGCAGGAATAGAAACTTGCATATTTTGGTACGAGAAATAGCTACACATAATTTAAAGATATAAGACTTTGATATCATATAATGAATAATAAAGAGAGGAATGCCTCTTTTATGTGTCTCTAAATCCCAATGTGGTGTTAAAGTATTTCCAATGACTGCTCTTTTTGTCCAACACTCTTTAGTTTACATTAGCACATGCTATTATTTTCCTACCACATACTACAAATTACTTCTCCTTTTTTCAATACGTGACAACTTTTTTCTAACCATTATAAGTTTATTACATTACTAATCATTGACAATTTCATTCAATTATTTCTAAGCAAATTCTTTTGTCTCTAATGACTGCCAGTTTATCATGTTTTTCCATGATAGTCTCTCATTAGCATATTATAAAAAACCTACCTACGATTTTATATTAACCAATAATCAACCACTAAATTTCACATGTCGAATCCATCATAAATCAGACATATCCAATGCATCAAGAAGAAAAAAACACACAAGATCTTTAATGTTTCCTCATCTAAGAATCGTATCTAATATCTCTGTTAACATAATAATTAAAACTAATCTCCCGAATAAAATTAATCTAATTCATAATCACACACTATTCCTGTTTCATCCGTCGCAAGAAGCCAAAAGTAAGAACCAATGTGGTAATCTCGTAATTATCACAAAATCCTAAGGGCATTATGTTACTCTCTTTACTATATATACCTCCCCCCTCCCAAAAACTCTCTACCTCACATTTTCTCTGTTTCTCACACTTTCTCGTCTAACGAAATACCAACACGTTAAAGCTTCTGTAATCGGAAAAAATGGCTGGAGGTATCGGAAAATGTAGCAAGATCCGACACATTGTGAAGCTAAGGCAAATGCTTCGGCAATGGCGTAACAAGGCGCGAATGTCGTCTGTCAGACGATCTGTGCCGTCAGATGTACCGTCAGGACACGTGGCGGTTTACGTTGGGAGAAGTTGCAGGAGATTCGTGGTGCTTGCGACGTATCTGAACCACCCCATTCTTATGAATCTCTTGGTTAAGGCTGAAGAGGAGTTCGGTTTTGCTAACCAGGGACCGTTGGTTATCCCGTGTGAAGAATCGGTTTTCGAGGAATCGATTCGGTTTATAACTCGGTCAAGTCGGTTTACTTGTACCGATGATTTAAAGAAGAATCGCCACGGTGGTATTAGGAGCAAGCTGGATCTATTGATGGAATCTCGGCCGTTGCTTCACGGCGTCTCCGAGAAGGCTATCATCTGGTGACCGGAGAGACAATCGTCATTTAATTCCGACCCGGTTTGATTCGGTACAAATTTACTCGTAATTGCAGAGTTTTGAATAATCGGCTGATTCAATCGGGTTCGGGTTAGTAATTCGAGTACACGGTGGGGGATACGCAGGAGATGGCCGTGAAATGTGGGATGATTCGTTCCACCTGAGTCGTCCCGAGTTCGAATCCACAATTTCCATTAAATTTATTTATTTATTGTATTTTCTCATAAAATTCATTTAATTATTTTATTTTATGTTCCTTTGGATCAAAATTATTTTTCTGATTGACTACGTTTGTAGCCTAGCATTTGTGTTGTAGTCACCATCCGAACACAAAACAACAAAAGAGAGATTTATTTCTGAAACACTTATGACTTATCTTCATCATCAATACACACAAATCGTTAATATTAATGTTTATCGCTGCGTGACCTATCAAGGTTTAGTTTTAAACCCATATAATACAAGTGGTCAAAATTTGTTGTTAGTATGTTACTACCGTCCTCAAATTTGGGTTTCGCAAGCAACTTATGACGAACCCAAAGCCAAGCCACCTAAACTTCAAAAACACCCTAACCTAAATGGGCTTAGTCCAGAGGATATGATTGGTTTTTGGACTTAAATATATAGACCCTTAACTCTAACTTTTTGCAGGATACAGCTGAACCGGACTTCCAAGATTTGGTCAGAATTGACATGTCTGTTTAGTAGCAACTAGAATTGAGGATTTATGTGAATCAAGTAATTCGGCGTATGGACAATCTAGCCCAAAGATAACTCGTGTCATCTGACAATCTATCTCAGGAAATGAAATCTGGACTAGAAATACACTGGGCCAAGATGTGCCGGCCCATCTTTACTGCCAACTATTCTGAAAAAAAATGACAAATCAAAATATCTAGAAATTTAAGTCCGTAGATTATGTCGATCTGGAATTGTCTGCGTATCTAAAAGCGCATAAAAATCAGTAACTAAACATGTCCTTATTTTACATTCTCTGCAACTTGTAGTTCTAGTTACAAACGAATGATGAAGTAAAGTGGTTAGTAACGTAAATTCGTAATCAGAGTAGGGAAAATTAGAGGCAAAAGGAGAAGAATAGGGAGACAGTGGGACCCACTGTTCACATGTTAAAATGGCACTTTGTCGGAAAACATGAAATATTTCCCAAAAGGTGCCCTCTCTCTTTTCCCTATCTTAAGCATCACCTCACGCCACACTGCAAATGATAAATCGCATATTTCACTATTACCCCCTTAACGTTTTATTTTATTAAATTACACACTCTTACATGCTACAGAGATGACAGAAATCTCGGATTCCTTGTGTATGTTTTCCCATAACGTTACAAAAATATACATCTCATTATGAGTGGAACCGTTATAAAGTATTTAAAAGGGACCACCAAAAAAAGAAAGAAAAATAATAGGACCAAACTCTAATAATAGTCTAAAGATCGTACTAAATCCAAAGCTTAATAAGGACTAAATTATCCAAAGCCACCGAGAGTCAACATTTGACAACTAATCTTCTCAACTAATACAACAAGACACCGCCATCAAATACCAACCATTTCCTACATAATATTGTACTAAGAATTTCTTTTAAGTTTTAACTAACGATAGAATCATACTGGAAATTAGTCACCAGAGATATTACGAAAATTGAAATCTTTGTAAAAAAAAATTTACTCCAATATTTTTATATCTTCTCGTCCGTACGTGATTTCAGAGGGAAAATTAATATAAAAAAGAAAGAAGAACATATTAAAAAAAAAAAATTAACCGAAAACAGTAACTTCTTATTTCCCTCGAAAAAGAATATTTTCACTTAATCCAAGCGTAAACCAGTAATGAGAATCCAAGACCATTGCCGGAACCGGAACCAGAACAACCTCCTCCGCCGTACTCCGCCTCATCAGCACTACTAGCCCATTCCATAACCGACGAGCTACACGCCGAAGAAGCCGACGACATCGAAATCGAAGACGACGAAGAACTTCTCTTACTCTTAACAAATCTCTTCCTCATCTTCCTCCACTCAACAATCCCTTTAATCCCAAAACTATTTCCACATTGCTTCTTCGGCTTCCATAAAACGATACCGTTTCGATTTTTCTCATCTTCTTCTTCTTTCCTCTTCGTTTCACAAACCTCCTCTGCTTCTGGATCACTCTCGAATCTAAACATAAACACGGCGTGTCCTCCTCCTCCTCCGCCGTCACCGGAACTTTTACTCTGAAACAACCAATTGTATACATCCCAAGAGATCTGAACATGAACTCCATCGATTTCAACTTTCTCATTTCCTCTAAATTTCCATCTAAGTCTCTTGATCTGCAGAACCTGTTTCGAATCAACGCTAAAACAGAGCTTAGCGTCTTCATCAACACGACAATCAATAGAAATCTCTCTGTTCTTCCCTCCAAATCTCGCTTTCGTTGTGAAAACCCTAGCTCCAAACACGTGCTCTTTCCTCAACAGAAGAGCTTGCGGATTCGTCGGAGGTTTCGCCGATTTAGCACGAGCGTAAGCTTCTTTGACTGAATCTCCGACTAATAGTCCCATCTCTCCGTCAACAACTACAGCGATGTAGAATCCGGATCTAGGTTCGGATCCAGAGTCGAATTTGGCTTTGCTTAAGTCCCAGAAGACTTGGATTTTGGGAGAAACGAATCTGGATCCACGTTTTTTCCAGAAAGCTAATGTGTTTAAGTTGAGATGGAAAGAGACGGCGGAGGAAAGAGAGAGATCAGCGGAGGAGAAAGAGAGTGGCGAAGAGTGGTTGTAGTAATCTTGTGAATGGAGGAAGAGATTCACAGAGTGGCCTCCTAAGAAAGTTCGGGACCATGTTAGATAGAAGACGCCGTGATCTGTTTGGTAGAGACATGTTGTGAGATTCGGATCACCGGAAGATAGAGGGGACGGTGATTGCGACGGCGGTTGCGGTGGAGGATGATTGTGATCGGCGGTTGGGCGGAGCCAAGACGGAGACATTTTCGTGTTTACTTTTTTTTTTCAAGTTGGGGAAGAAGAAGAAGAAAGAAAGAATAAAAGAGAGAGATTTTCGGGAGTTTTGTATTTGGGAGGTTTTTATTATTTGGTTAAAGAGGGATTTGTATATTTATATAAAAAGATTGTTAAATTTTCAGAAAATGGAAAGGTTATAATAATGATTGGCTCGAATCATACGTAAAACAAGAATGTGGATGAGGATTGATAGCGATATGAGATTATAATTATGCGAAAATTTTGATCTTGTGGGCTTGCAACTTGTAAACTTGGGCATAAAATCTGACTTTTTCAACTTGACTTTCTTCTTATATATGGAGGATGGATTTAAACAAGAACTATTCACATTAGGTTGAATATTACGAGATATTCAGGGTTAACAGTAAAAAGGCGTTATTAACTGTTCGAGTATGAGGAACACGTTATGATTAACAAGCCTGCACACTTGAAGGTTTATTGGAGAACATAATCAATTGGTATAAGTTGGGTCAATTATTTCACATTATACAACCTTTTTTTTTTGTCACATTATATAATGGATTTAGAATTAATACACACCCATTAATTACATTTATAGTAACACATGTAGGAATAGTTTTAGCTTTTGACATACCCATTGATAGTCTACATGTAGTAATAAAAATTACATTTATAGTAACACACACCAACTATTTGTTATTTTAACGCCTAATGGACAGTTAAAAAACAAAAATACTATAATTAGTGTGAATTATAATCTGATACTATAATTAGTGTGACAATTGAAAAATGTATCCCTTGTGCTGCCTGAAAAAAAAGACAAATTAATAGTAATTGGTTCGGTCGAATTAATATGATTTGAACTTTTCGGTTTATTTAATTATGTTTTCATAAGTTATATTTTATTGATTTCTTGAGTTATTCGGATACGTTGGCAGACAGCTAAAAGGAGGTGGATAAGTACTTATTGAGTCATATCCGTATTATTAATTAATTTGATATTTTTGTTAGATCTGTATTTTCTTATACTATAAATCAAGGTGGGTTTTGAATCTTTAGGTTCAAGAAATTAAAACTGTAAGACAGGTAAACTGTTTTTTACATTATTTATATAGTTAGCTACGTGTATAACAACCCATTCAAAATTTATAAGCTATGGTTTATACACCAAACATTTAACTTATTCGAACATGTATTATGATATAATATTCTTAAACACTTAAGTAATCACAAGTTTAAGTTTAGCAAGTTCCCAATTTATCATTTTAACATTGTTTAACTTTTTTTGCCGTTAAAATTTGGGTGAAAATAATTTTGTTAGCCATGAGTAAATTGTGAATTCAATTGGCAATTATCGTTTTAATAAGACTAAAATATTATTTTTGACGGTAAAAAAGAAGACAGTAAAAATAATTCTTTCCCGATCTAAAATCAGCATAATTTTGAACTTAATAAAAAAATCATATTACTAAAACAATGTTCTCCCGAGTAAGTTGGTATAGCTAATGCAAAAAGAGTCCTTGTTGTCTCATCCCATGCCATAATCTTTGGATCATATCCACATGTTTTTTGATTGTACAAGTGAGATCTTTGATAGCAATAAACAATTTCATGTAATAATTACACTTACTTGTAGCTAGCAATATGGTTTGCTTCAAAATTACTCTGTCTCCTATCTTTTCGAGTACTTTCAAATCAAAGGAGGATATTTGTTTCATTTATTGACAAAAACTCGTACTTCCAAACTTAGTCTGGACAATACTTTAACAAGAAGAAAGAAAGTATATATATATATAGAACATAAAGTTATCTAAAGTTAATTTTGAAGAAATGGTGGTTAAGAGAGTATGTATACTTGATTTTGTTTAATGAAATTATAAGAAAAACGAAACGATTTTGAGAGCAATGGTTGACTGAATTTTCTCATGTGGAAGACTAAGACCAGGTCAGATTGAAACGACAACACGCTTTTAGTAATTCAACTTAATAACCCCTCCTCTCTCGAGTCTCGTCGACCTTCATTTTCTTATACTGTCTGTCCACTTCTTAGATTCTCTTTTCAACTTTTCAAATACCTTTCTTTTCTTTGAGCACCTACTTCAACTTCATTAATATCTTTTGACTAAACGGCAGTTTTTTTTATATAATTGATTTGGTGAAACTGTGTGTATGATTGGTATAATCTTCTACCAGAATGACAATAATTTGGCCGCTCACAAAAATCCTATTAAGAAGGTAACCAAAAAGTAGAAATATAGGCTGTGTGTAAAAGAAAGAAAAAAAACTGTGTAGAGATAAATTCTACATGCTACTGCTAAAGATTTAATTGTTTTTTTACAACCTCTGATTTCATATCTTGGTACTAATAGCTGTTTTACTTTAGGAGAAATAGTAATTTATGTATTTACCAGTTAATCATCAGATCCGAGAACCTTGTAATGGGCAAATAAATTGTGAAGATAATTATAAGGACACAACAAATATATGTTAATACAAACAATGTTGTTCCATGTGGGGGTTTTCACTAACTTGTGAAAAACTTTGAATTTATTTGTATTTCAGAAAAGTGTATATTATATGACGAAAAAAAATAAAGTATATATTATATATGCATTTTGAAAATATATGGTTAATAATGAATTCATCGGCGGAATATTAGCTGCTACGAAGTAATTGAGATCTCGAAATATATATATATGATTGGTGGGAAAGAGCAGGTTCATGTCTCCAAGTTCATTATTTTAACGAAATAATATTACGTACAAAATTTGCTGGAGATGAGGAGCTAGGTACCAAATTAAATCTTATAAACAATGGCTCTAGAGTTGTCACTCTTACGTTTGCATGTGTATTGTTTGATACTAATCTTTTGACAATCCAACTTGATATTCTTATTTTGATTATTAAGCCCAATTGAACTGAGTCTAATGACTAATGAGTATTACCTATATAGAAGCTCATGATTGATTTAATTTTAGTTGGTTGTTCTAAGCCTTTTCTTGTGTAAGTGGAACTCAAACCACGTGTTCATAGGTTTCACTTGTGTATGCACTCCTGAAAGGAGGATTAGACTAGTAGTCTTCCGTACGCAGTTCTACTTCTGCCATTGCCACTGCTACACTGGCTGTCGTTTCTTCTAGCGGACATAGCTCCCAGTTCGAACTCATTCACTCGTTTTTTGGTTTATGTTCAAACTTTCTAGGTACATAATCTTAAATTTTGATCCACATTCGAATAGACACATTAGACAAGGTCGTTCTCGAGTAATTCCTATTTTTTTTCCGGTTCGCTAACACTTTGTTCTGGGTTTAACCATACCGGTTTTTATTTGAAACGAATTCTATTAATTGTGGTTTAAGTTCCGGTTCGGTTTCGAAAGCACTAGGAGAAACTAAAATCCCTAAATTTTCATCGTTCCCTCTGCTTCTCCGACGGCTCGATACCTTCTCCTCTGGTCGACGACTCAAAAATCGCCGGTTATAGTTTTTTCTTCCGACCGTTTTCTAGTTTCGTCATTTTCCGTGTTATTTAACAAGTATGTTTACGTTGAGCTTCATTCTCTATTACGATGTCTTACCTCGTAGAGACTTTACCTAGATTAATCGGGGCATATCGAGCTTGATGTGATGTTTTAGGTTAGTAGAATCGAGCTTAGATACATCAAATTTGAGCAGAGTCTCTAATACTCGTGTTTTAGGTAGAAAAAGATGAATTTTGTTCTTTGTTATGTACATTAGCTTAAACCCTTGTTAAAACACAGTTAAGAACTTGTTGGTTGTTTATAAAATGGTCTTTTATTGAACTCTTTTACATGATTTCTCTCAGAGAAAGATAAGGTGTGGCTGCAATGTCTGAAGCAGAAAATAAATTGCCTTTCATACCAGAGGAATGGTCAAATGCAGCAAGTTCTGTTTCCTGCAGTTCGTTGCAACCGGTTATAGCTTTGGTCTGTGGCCCTAAAAACAGTGGCAAAAGCACATTTTCACGCAATCTTGTTGAAGTTCTTCTCCAAAGGTTATTACTTTCCGTTAGCCTCTCTTTATTGTTCCCGGTCTTTTAATGAGTGTTCGTGAGTCTGATTATTGGGGAAAACTGTCTTTTTTTTTTTTTTTTTTTTTTTT
>Ga0041059_1000246_pt1 | contig 36932 bp, 32 predicted proteins | sample AraColnosormetaG_FD_56232 | JGI IMG/M metagenome (GOLD analysis project Ga0041059, IMG submission 56232) | Arabidopsis roots microbial communities from North Carolina, USA - Col MF nosort | ecosystem: Host-associated > Plants > Roots > Unclassified | place: USA: North Carolina | collected...
GCTAATTTAAATATATAATGAAAATAAATGTTTTACGGGATTGCAATTGTATTTTAGTTTGTCAAACAAATTTTTGTTTTAAATAATTGTCGAAATCTAGTTCAAATTTTGGAGAAATAAGTTTAGTGAATTGATAAAAAATGTATTTAGGTGTGTTTTGCTCATTTTAAGGGATTGCAATTGTATTTTGGTTCACATCACTAACATAATTGTATTTAGGTGTGTTTTGCTAACCTAAATCATTATACAAAAATGTATATTGTTCTATATATACATTTTTGCAACCCTTTTAACAAATAAATCCTGGAGTTGAGATTATTTACAATGTTATGCCATTGAAACTATTACTTTGAATTTAATTTCGGAAATTATATTTACCAAATTTGAATTTAATTTCGAAAATATTAACCAAAAACGATTATTACCAAATATGTAGAGCCATAAACTATGTTAAGTAATGCCCTGACAACACTAACATAAATGTATTTAGGTGTGTTTTGCTAACCGAAATCTAATTCAAATTTTGGAGAAATTTGCGTGATATATGAGATTGAAATATATTTGGAATGTTTTTTATTTGTTAATTAATTTATTGCAGAAAAAAATAAATAATTAAAAGCCAGTGGCAGCCATTGTAAATAAGTTCCAACTCCAGGATTTATTTCATAAAATGGCTGCAAAAATGTATATATAGATGTCCCGACTAGATGGACTTTTACATATGTACTTACTTATTCCTTAATATACATGTCTTTCTTCTAATCCTCCTCTTTCTTGGTAATAATGTCTAACGAGATCACCAAAAACTCATATTCACCAAATAAAAATCTCCAAAGAACTTCTTAGATAAGTCATTACTCATTTTTCTAAAAAGAGTCTACACTTTATCCACACAAAAAAAAAGAGAGTGTACACAAATACTTTTAATTAGGGCATATATATATTTATGTACGTATGTGTCAATATATAGTTACGATGATGCATGTGGGAGGCAGATTGGGAGAAAGAAAAGCAAAAGCATTAGCATAGGGAAACTAACGAATTTTGTATAACTCCAAGGGATTTTCTCTTCTCCCCTAAAGTTCTATTCTCTAATTAATTACTGTAAAAATTCTCTTCTTTATTTCATTTTTGTCAGATTATTGTTAATTTGTTTTTTTTGTTTGTTCCTCTGAATTTCGTTCTATTTTCTCGAATTTCGATGTTACTTTGCCTTCTCCAGATTACTCTTTTTCTTGGAAATACTTGCTTTTGCCAAAGAAGGTTAATGTGTTTTTCTTTTCATATTTTGTTGTTTTGGTCGATAGTGTTCTCACAGTTTGATTGGCAGTTGATTTCGATTCCTTTGCATCACAATCAATATTAAAGTAAGCATATCCAGTTATTATACCAAAAAAAGAAAAAGAATGTTTTGTTTTGTTTTTATCCAAGACCTTGCGAATACAAGACAAAGAAGAGAATGATGTTGTTGAGAATAGTTTTACATAAGGTTATCAGATTAAACTAGCAAGGATATTATCTTTAATATATACAAAAAAAGTGACGAAACTTTTTATACATAGTTTCAAATAACACGAAGTTGCCCAAATATATTCAAACAACGCAATATCTTCAAAACAAAATACGTATACAAGAATGTGGACTATCACAAAAAAAAGCCAGTAAAATTCGTATATCATGAAAATTTGTATGATCTACGAACATGTTACTCCATAAGGTATTAGTGCTTGGTATTTGCCTGCAATCACTGAGATATGGCATGAACAATGGACGACATATAATGTGTAGAAACACTAGCTGCTCTCATATGAGGAGACGAGAGGTAAAAAGGCTACCAAAGAAAAACAGAACCACAGTTTGAAGACTGATAAACAGAGTTGCCAAAACGTATTATAAGGTTTTATATATGTTACAAACAGAATAATCCAGAAACAGCAGCAACATTTTGTAATTTCTCTATCTATACAAAAGTTAAAGTTGCCACTCCAGCAAAAGGAGTAAAAGAAGGCACAAATTCTGCAAAGAAGCCAATCTTGTCATAACTTGCTAGGGATCACATCACGGGAAAGCTTGGTCGGCTTTACAAACATGTCTTGGGTCTCTGCAATGAACTTGGCAAACTGAGATCCTTTCGTTTGTTTGTTATTACCATCTTTGAGTAACTTAGGCAGATTGGGTAGAGACTGCTCAGTCTTTGGTGATAGTGATGGCATCAAAGCCCAAATGGATGAGAGTTCTTCGCTAGGTTGATCAAGTGTTTGAAGGATCGTTGTGTTCTGCATATCTGTTTTAAGACGGGAACAATAATAAGCAAACACTTTTTGACACATCTACTCTCTATTCTGCTTCCATAAGTGAAACAAACCAACAAGATTAGACAAACCTTCTGCAAACTTGAAGATTGGTGCCAAGACTGCACATGGGATGCTGAAGTTGAGATGCGGTATAACAGTCCCCGCTCCATGTCTTGCGTTGCTGCAGATACAGAAAACATAGCAATGAACAATCAACTACATATCATCATGATTAAAGAAGAACTGTCCGTTTCTAATGACACATCTCATCAATGGATCTAAAAGACCTACGTATTGTATTTGAGAATGATTTTCGGTTACCTGGTAACAAGTCCAATCATATGGCCACTTGAATTGAGAACAGCACCACCACTGCCACCAGGATGCACAGCAGCTGTTGTTTCGAGCATAGCGGGGAACTCTGCGACTTCTTGAGAAATGGATTGCGTATTCAATCTCCTCTTTGCGTGAACTACCTTTGCTACAACTCCAGAACAAATAGAAGGAGAAAGCCCTAATAACAAACACAGAAGAATAGAGAGGATCATTTATTTCTTCCATTTAAGGACACTTGGCACATGTAAGGCACAAGAGAATGTAATTTCAGGGTGTGCAAAGAAATCTATGCAAGATTATGGAAGCACAACATAAGCAAGAATTGAGCAAAAATCTGATTCAACAAGACAATTCTAGGATTAACGGAGTCTTTACCACATCTTGGTCCGAAGAGTCCATGTCCAACAACATGCGCTGTTGTACCCAAAGGAGGAGAAGAAAAATTGGCAGTAATAGGTTGGAGCTTTCCAGGGACATATTCTAGCTGCAGTAAGGCAATATCTAATTGTTCCTTGCAAATATAGACCACGTTTGCAGGACACCAAGTCCAAGAATCTAGGTGACACAAACGCACACGTATGTCTCTATGCCCAGTCTGAAGGAAATTGTGTTTGTATTCCCTGATGTTCTCTCCAACAGACGAATAATGATTTCGTGGAGCTTTCCGTGGCAATGTTTGACTCTTCTGTTCCCAAAATTTACTTCCCGTGGAAGAAAATTCCTCGGCTCCTAAGACATAGGGTTTAAATCCTTCACCATATACACCACCTTTTCCATACCTCCACGGCTCAAGCAGGTGAGCATTTGTTAGTATGAGACCATGTTCGTTAAGAATAATACCAGAAGCCCAAACACCATCATTGACCGTAATAAGACAAACTGATTCCATCGCCTTCTCAATAGCCACTTGTGCAGGAATACTAGCATCTGATTTAACACTTAGGACTTCGCTCCCCCACTGACTTGCTTTTCCTTCTACAGATGGTTCCTCAAGCAGCAAGTGGCTGCAAGCAGTTGTGATTGCTCCCCATGGAACCACCAGCTGCTACCGAAGGCTACAGTTTTGCATGAAACATTACAATAAAACTTCAATGGACATAAAGGAAATGAGGCTGCCGTTGACAAACCTGAATTTCAACGCCGCTATTCTTTTGCCTTAGTGGTCTAATCAAAATGCCAATTAAGTGCCCATTCTTAGCAAACACCGGAGCCCCTTCCATTCCTGAAAGAAATTGAACCGGAACGGAACATGTTTTAGCTCTTAAGATGAAACAAATAGAGCATATATAAGAACTATTGATAATCGTACATACCAGGGAGACATCGAACATCAGCTATCATCAGTGACTTCTTTAGGGATCCAGAAGGATAGCTATTCGCAATGGAACCAGTTGATACGCTGTTTCAAACCAGTTTAGATTCCCGGAGTTAAATGCTGACACTATCAAGAGAAAGGAAATCATGATGACCTCTAGTCGATTAAAATACAGTAACGCTAGTGTAGCCATAATTCACCTGTTAAAAAAGTTAACAGGTGAAAGGATTCCAAAGGGAGAGCCTAGTGCTACAAGTGTATCACCCTTGCTACTTGATGAAGCAAAATTCATGCTTGGTTGACCCTGATTTACAAAATATTTGCGTCACAAAGATGAACCATAAATCAGAAAGAAGGAAACGGGGAGGAAAATCAGGGAAATATTTACCAGTAAACTTAAGGGGACTCCTAGAATAGCCATTCGAGTGGCAGACTTGGCCATGAAGTTAGCGTTGTGTGGCTCATCAAGTTGCATCAAGGGCTTGCTGTAATGTTCAATCTAGAAAAATGATACTTAATCTCAGAAATAGACAGATATCTTTCATTTCAAAGAAGGAAATACAAACACGCATCAACTACTCAAGCAATTTCAGGTAGGAGTTCAAACCAAAGACCATCAAAGAGTATTACAGGTTTGCATTTGACTTACATTGATTGAAGGCTGAGAACCATTAGCAGCAGAAACCAAAGACCAACCAATATCCCATCCAGAATCTTTCGAACCAGAAGAAGCTTCAATAAGAGATTGAAGTGCAGCAGAAGATACAGGGACATCAACCTTGTAACATATTAGTTAAAAATCAGCAGCGAACAGAATTTTATATGCCATAAAAAGGGAGCTACAACATATGCCATAAGAAGTGCATATCACACATCTTGTAAACTCAATTTAGTGGCTTCATAAATCATCACCACAGGGAGGTATCAACAGTCACTTCTAATAGCAAGAAAGAAGAGGAATTGCATCCGTACCAGCGAAAGAAGTTGCGCAGGAACCCAAAAAGGAGCTTCCTTTTCTGACTTTAGCTGACCCTGAAAAGAATACGCATCTAGATCACACCTTAAAAACTCCAAACAACTTACCATTCAACATAAACTATTCATAAACACTATCTGTATACCTCCACCATAATCTCAATCATAGCACCCGGAATAAGCTTCACCGGATCCTTTACAAAAAAAAAACAGACATCAAGATTGAAGAAGTAGCACATCAAGCAAAAACATGTATCATTGATATTGAAGTGGAGCATGTGTATCTAACCTGAGAGATACTACTACTAGTTCTGTGACCTAATGTTAAGAATGGCTCAACAACAGATGCAACGGTCAAAACCAGGGCCATGTCCTGACCAGCTTCAAACAGAACCTTAGCAGCGACCTCACCACTCAAAAAAATATCTCTTGGAAGCAAGATCCCAGAAGCTGAAAGTGTTGCATTGCCAGAACTTCAATAACAAAATTACAGCCACATTAAGTTCCATGATAGAAACAAAACTAAAGCATATAATACATGTAAAAAAAGTCATCTTGTGCTCACTGGTATTGATGAAAAGCATGCTTCCTCATCTTCAATCCCTTTGGATCCTAAAATTGAAACCAAGTATGATTAACACTTTGTACTCGATCATGTGTAAAGTAGATAAATTTATGGATAGAATCTCAAAACAAGAATTGGGTAAAGAGAGATCAGGGCTTACAGGGCCTTCGACTTTGACCAAGACGGCGAAATTCCGGGAAAAGCTGACAACTTTAGACACATCCATGATCGAAAGAGAAGGGATTTTTAATCGGAGAAGGTGGATTTGGATTCTGTATAGCAGACACCAAAATTGTTCGAAGTTTGGATCTTTTAAGTTTTTGGGCAACGAAGATAATAATAAGCTAATCACAACATTCACGGAAATGGCGGCTACGGTTTGGCTAGGATTGGGCAATTGAAGTCTTCGGGTGGGTTCGGTTCGGTTCTCCGAACCAAACGGTAATTAGGTGATAATGTGATATGGTTCGGTCTTCAATTTCTTTCAGAACTCGTTTGGTTACCACTATTAAAAATATTTCAGTTCAACTACAATTATTATACCTTTTGTTTTGATTAGTGTTTCATATTTTTGCAGTATATTTTTTTTCTCTTGTAAGCTACATGAATAAATTTTCTTAATCTAATATTGGTTTTTGAGAAACTTTATATCAGTACATGTTTGAAAAAAAAAAAAACTCTTTGAAACCAAGTCCGGTAGTACAAGAGAGAAAAGTCTCCACCACCTGGATTCGAGTAGTATTAGCCACCGAGGTTCGATCGCCCATCCCAAAAAGAAGATAGAGCTTAGATCGTCGGAGAAAAATTATGGTAAACTTATCATGAAATACTTACAAACTTCGGTTTGTTGTATGAGCTAACTTGTTTTCCAGTGTTCTCTATTATGTATGACTTGGAAAAAGTGTATCGATACTTAGGGAAGTCCGTCAACGTGCACACTAGTTCATATATTACATAGCATGTAAACAGGACCGGTCATGAGCATAACCAGATGAAGCATTTGTTATGGCCCCTAAAATTTTTGGGGGCTTTTATAGATATAAGCATATTTTGGGCCAGAAACTCTAAAATAGACACATTTTAGTTGGGCTTATAAAAAGGGAATTTTTTTTGTTTGTGAAATGACAATCTTCTCCTCAATTTGTTGATGAAATATCACTTTGTCTTCTTCTGTTTTTAAACTCCACACTCCTTCAAAATCACCACTTTCAACTCCATCAATATCGTTTCCTTCACTTCCGACGACTCACAATACAATTCTTTCATCAACCTCCTCTGATGAACTCTATGGAACTAATTAAACGATTGTTAATGCAAGGAATCTAAACCCTAAGAGGATAACATTTAGGGAACCCAAATATTCTAATTTTAGATGCAGATCGAATCAATTAATCTTTAATTCATCTATAATTCGAAACCGAATCTAATTGTTAGTGTCGATGAAGCTTACCATCGTCGTCGCGGTTCGTAACACATGATCTTGAAAGGGGAAATCAATTTCAAAGGCGGGTCGATTTGGCCTTCAAACTGCAACTTTCAAATCTCAAATTGGAGTTTGGAAATCAAATTCATGAAACCTTTGGCCTGGTTTTGGGGAAAAAAGAAAAAAAATGATAGATTGAAATGTTTATGGCGTTCTTTGAACGATAACAATCACGGGTTGTTCTTCTTCATTGGTTGTGTATGTTTCGAATTCTGGGTTTTGGATTTCCTTTTGTTAGTGTATATGAGAGACATGATCTCTTTGTTCAAAAAAAAAAAAAGACATGATGTCTTATTGTTTAATTGGTTTGAAGGATCTTGTTTTAGCTTTTCTGAAGAAGAGGGTAAAACAGTCTTGAGAATTCAGTATAAGTACTCAATCCCATAAGCTATTAAAAAAGCCTTTATCTTATAATGTCCATCACTTAATTGTGCCGATCCCATAATTGATCCAAAATTTCTGACGTTTTTTGTTTATAAAATATGTCCCCAATTTTATTTTACTTTTGTAAAAAGGCCTCCAATTTTATAACTTTCTATAAAACTCTTAAAACGTATTTAGGCCCCAAATTTCAGGGTAGGCTATGCATGCAATGATTCGTTTTTTTGTATATTTTTATACCATATATTAGCTATTCAAACACATCTTAAATATTATTAAGTAAAAAATTTGATATGCTATTTTAACATATTTTAAAAAAATATATGGTGCAAAACGAAACACGTAATAACATTAATTGGGATAATAATAAAAAGGTATATAATTAATTCTTTCTTTTGACTTTATTTCAACAAGGAAAAAATAATTTAAGAGTTAAACAAAATTCTTTCAAATAAAAGCTATTCCTTTATTTCATTTTAGTTTCTTTCTAATTTTTTTTTTATCAGATACCAATCGGAACTCACCATCAAGCGAGGAGACAGAAATTTAGGAGTAAGCCAATTGTTTTTTTCTTTTGTGATTTCCTATCGTATATTTTGTGTTCCTCTTTGTGATTGACATCGATGTTTTAACAGATCTACATGTAATTTACCGTGCACTTTAAAATTTTAGTTTGAACATAATGAATGTGCATATTGTGTAAATGTGTGTCACTTTTTGTTTTTTATATTTTGGCTGCTTGAATTTGGTTTGGATATGTCAATTATGGATGAAGTCTTTAGATTTTGGGCTCGATTCTTCACATTTATTATGTTTGCTTGATTTTTTTTCTTTAGTAACTGGGCGGGAGACTTTTTTTCTTTGGTAACTGGGCGGGAGACTCTGTCTCCCGTTTTTATTCAAAGCAAGAAAAAAAAATTCTACAAGAATTCGCTTTGATCGTACGGACCTGAAATTATCCTCCCTCCATATTAAATCTACAATACTCGGAACAATAGTAAACAAATGAAAACTAAGATAATTTCCAGGTAGATACAGACTTGCTAGTTTTGATATATCACTAGTAGAAAGTAAAATTCAGTTCTGAATTTACAGTGCCCTTGTATTTTTTGTTTGATTCTTTGGTACTAGTAGAGCTTTACAATAATGATTATATGCTACAACTTACCTAATTCTTGCATTTTTTGTGCTTGTAGATTTGTCATGGTGAACTTCTCAGGATCATGGACTTCTCAGGATTCCGAAATTCGCAAGGAAGTGGAATGTCCAATTTGTCTAGGTATCTTAATAATTAACTTTTTCATGTATTTGTTTGTGGTATACATATCTAAATCAGGCATATGTAAGCCTCCTTGACCGGCTTTAATAAAATTTAAAATTTAGCTAATGTCAAGTAACAAAAATCTTTTTCTTAATATAAAATATATTTAATGGGAGATACTTTTATCTCTAGAGCTAAGAAACAAAAGATCTAATTCATGTACATGCATGTGTTACTGTTTTTTTCTTAAAGCCATTCATGTATTAAAAAAAACAAAAATTTTGTTTGGAGCCATGTTTTCCTTCTCTTTATGTAGAGTCTACCTTTTTTTGAATTTTTTTTTGACGATCGCATTCATCGATCACATCAATTCTCCGCTCTGTTGCGGGTACAACATTTATTTACCTTCAACAACCCACGAGAGTTTTTACACTGACATGCTTGTATATAATTAATCATATGTTAATATTCAATCATAGTATTTAATATTATTTTGATGGCATTTTGAGAGTTTGTTTCTGTTTCGTTAAAAAGGCATTTTGAGAGTTATTCTATCAAAAGGAAAATATTTTACACTGACATGTTTATACCAATTATTGGGATTTCTTCAGGTATTGTTCGCGAAGCTCAAGTTTGTGTGGAATGCATGCACCGTTTCTGTAAAGAATGCATTGAAACATCCATGAACAATACGTATGTGACTATTTCTTAACAAACATGTTGCTACTTTCACTCACTTTTGATTTATAAGTTGAAAATATTTTGTGCTCACCCTTCTAGTTCTTTTTTTGTTTTGTTTTTGAAGAGACCTTCAATGCCCTTCTTGTTGTATCTGCTTTCCCAATCATCACTCTCTCAAAGATGATAAACTTGTTGATGCATTCATTGCATTTCTGTATCCGGGTGATGACAAGTACCAAAAAGAGGTAACCATCATTGTTTTTCCTTGATGATATTACTTATCATTAGACTGTTGGTTTAAGCTCAAAGCTAACTTAAGTAATAAGTTATTATTTAAGAAAAGAGATAAAGCTTAGGATCTTTAGGAGTTATCTAAATACATTCCTAGTTGGTTTTGGATTTAGTCAAGAGTTTTCTTATATAAGGAGATATCAATGTGTGATATCTTTTATGAGTTTTGTGAGAGATTTGAGAGACCAAAGAGAGATACGAGACAAGACTCAAACAGTTGATGATCTTTTGATGTATGAGGTTGTCTTCTTAAATGAGAAACATTGTATACCAAGTGAATACGAGACAAACACGGGTGAGGAGTATACTTGCTATCTTGATAACGGGGCTAGCAATCACATGACCGGACATAAGAGATATTTTCTGTTTTAGATGACTCTATTACGAGAAAGGTAAGATTTGGGGATGACTCTCGCATTGACATCAAAGGGAAGGGGTCGATCTCTTTTGTTGACATGAATGGAGAACCAAGGCTAATGACCGATGTTTATTTCATCCCTGATTGGAAAAGCAACATTATTAGCCTTGGTCAAGCCACATAATCCGGATGTGATATACGAATGAAAGAAAAGTGCTTAACAATGCATGATACTGATGTGAGATTGATTGTTAAGGCCAATAGATCAAGCAATCAACTATACAAAGTCCACATGAGAATAAGAAGCAATGCATACCTACAACTAACAACTGTAAGCGAGAAGAATAGATGGCACTCGAGATTCGGGCATATAAATTTTGAAACGATGAAGTCCATGATCCGGAGAGAGCTTGTGCAAGGAGTTCCAAGTTTTACCTTTGAAAGGGAGATTTGCGAATCTTGTTTACTCGGGAAGCAAACAAGACAAGTATTCCCACAAGCCACCTTTTACCGAGAAACCAAGGTACTTGAACTCATTCATGGAGACCTTTGTGGCCCCATAACTCCAACGACACTAGCCGGGAATAGGTATGTATTCGTTCTTATTGATGATTGCTCTAGGTACATGTAGACGATTCTTCTAAAAGAAAAGAGCGATGCTTTTGCCAAATTCATGAGTCTAGTAGAACAAGAATTAGGCTTAAAGATACAAACTTTTAGAACGGATAGGGGAGGAGAGTTTGTATCTCAAGAGTTTAACTCGTTTTGTAACTCATATGGCATAAAAAGGCATATCATTGCTCCTTACACACCACAACAAAACGGTGTTGTTGAAAGGCATAATATAACCTTGATGGAAATGGCGAGAAGCATTATGAAACACATGCATGTACCAAACTACCTATGGGGAGAAGCAATCCAACATTCGAAATATCTTCTCAATAGGATAGCCACTAGAGCGCTAAAGGACAAAACCCCATATGAAGTTTTTCGAGCTAAGAAACCAAACATCAACCACCTACGGATTTTTTGATGCATTGGATATGCAAAGGTAGAGAAACCACTCCTAAAAAATTTAGATGACATATTGCGTATGTTGGTTCACTTAGGAACGGAACCGGGATCAAAGGCATACCGATTACTTAATCCACAAGTAAGGAAGATAGTCGTACGTAGGGACGTTGTATTTGATGAAACAAAACGGTGGAATTGGCACCATATTAATTCGGAACAAGAACAAGATGAAGGTTTCAGCTTTGCGTTCGGAGAATATGGCAACCGTGGAATCCAAGAAACAAGAGAAGAAGTCGAGAACGAGCAAACCAAAGAAGGATAACATGAGGATGAGGATGTTAATGAAATTGGTAATGACTTTGAGACTAGTAATAGCTTGGAGAACACTAACACATGTACGGGAACTCAAGAAGCGGGAACAGAAAGCTCAAGTGCTCACGGCCAAGTACAATTGTGAAGGATAGAGAGACAAATCAATAAGCTAAAATACCTTGAAGATTATATTCTTCTTGCCGAGGAGGAAGGTGAAAGACTATTGTTATGTCTAAATAATGGACCAAGAAATTTTGGTGAAGCAATGGACTCGAGGGATTGGATGTTAGCATGTGAAGACGAAATCTATTCGATAAAGAAGAACGAGACTCGGAGTCTTGTAGATCTTCCATTTGGAATAAAGCCGATTGGTTTAAAATGGGTATTCAAACTCAAACGAAATTCTGATGTAAGTATCAATAAATACAAAGCTCGACTTGTTGCTAAGGGTTACGTGCAACGTTATGGGACTGATTTCTATGAAGTCTTTGTTCCAGTAGCTTGTATTGAGAAAATAATTCTTGTCGACCTTGAGGCTTCAAATGATTGGGAGATACAACTTGATGTTAAAACAGCTTTCTTACATGGAGAGTTAAAGGAAACTGTTTATGTCACGCGACCAGAAGATTTTGTAGAAAAGGGAGAAGAAGGAAAAGTTTACAAGCTCCATAAAGCTTTGTATTGCTTAAGAAAAGCACCAAGGCCGTGAAATAACAAGCTGAACCAGATCCTTCAAGAGCTACAGTTTGAAAAATGTTCAAAGGAACCGTCGGTTTATCGGAAAACTATAAGTGGTGAGTTTCTTCTTGTAGCAGTTTACGTGGATGACTTATTTGTTACAGGAACAAATACAACCATTATTGATGAGTTCAAAGGAGAGATGACTTCAAATTTCAACATGAGCAACCTTGGGAAATTAACTTATTATCTCGGAATTGAAGTGTTTCAACGAAAAGAAGAAATAAGGTTGAATCAAAGTCGTTATGAGATGAAGATATTAGAAGAGACTGCAATGGTGAGTTGCAGTCTGATTCATACATCGAGGGAGTCCGTAGTACAACTAGCAAAATCCGAGAATGAGAAAGAAATTGATGCTACGGGATTCAGGAAAAAGGTTGGTTGTCTGCGCTATCTTCTACATAGTAGGCCGGACCTATCTTACTCTGTGGGAGTAATGAGTCGTTATATGCAAAGTCCAAGAGAATCACATGGAGCGGCTATGAGGCACTGCTTAAGGTATCTTTAAGGAACCACTAACCTTGGTTTGGTATTTAAACACTCGGTGTCTAAGATACCAAAGTTAGTAGGCTATAGCGACAATAGTCATAACGTTGATCTGGAGTCCGGACGATGGAAGAAGCACATCTGGTCATATCTTTTTTTGCTATTAAAGTCCAATCTCTTGGTTCTCACAAAAGCAAGATATTGTGGCAATGTCATCATGTGAGGCTGAATTCATGGCAGGCATTGAAACGGCAAGATAAGCAATTTGGCTCCAAGATTTGCTCAGTGAAGTCACCGGGTTACCAAGCAAAAGAGTTGTTATACGGATTGACAATAAATCAGCGATATCTCTCACGAAGAACCCTGTATTTCATGGCGAGGGCAAACACATCCATAGGCGGTATCACTTCATAAGAGAGCGTGTCGAGAATGAACAAATAGAAGTCGAACATGTTCTGGGAATTGAGCAAAGGGCAGACATCTTAACAAAGGCCCTTGTAAGAATGAAGTTTAAAGAGATGAGAGATCTCATTGGTGTTCAAGATGTGTGTGAAGGGATAGAGCTTAGCTCATCTTTAGGAGTTATCTAAGATGTGTTTAGGAGTTATCTAAATACATTCCTAGTTGATTTTGGATTTGGTCAAGAGTTTTCTTATATAAGGAGATATCAAGGTGTGATATCTCTTATGAGTTTTGTGAGAGATTTGAGAGACTAAAGAGAGTTTTCGTTTTTGAGTTAGTTTTCTAGAGTTTAATAAGAGAGTTATTCTTAATCTTTGAGTGTTCTTAATTCTCGTCATTACAAGATAGACCAAATCTGATTTATTTATTTTTGCTTTTATGTTGCCGCAGGAGCTAATACTCAGTGAAACAGAACAGATTAATATTCAGCAGGTTGGTTTGGTTATTAAAAATATTATGTTTAGCTTCCAAAGTCTCTTAGCTTTTTATAAATGATTTTGATTAGTGTTCCTCTATTCACTTAATCGAAACATGACTTCTTCTTTTTTCAAACAGGGCCAAGCCAGTTATATGCAAACATTGAAGAGACAAGCTAAAGTAGATAGCGGCAAACGCATGTCAACCAATTTTGTAATTCGAAGAGACCCTACAGGTCAGTGCATCTTTCGACCTATTCCTTTTAAAGGAATGAGAAAGGTTCGAAAGCATGTTGATGATGATGAAGGTTGGTCTGGTGGTTCCAAGAAAGTCAAAGTTAGAGGACTTACTTCTTCTTCTGGTGATGGAGATAGTCTATCTTACCCATTTGAAAATGAAACTACCATTCGTAACAGAGAAAAAGATCGTTTAATGCTTGAAATTTTTGGGCCTGAAAGCACGGATGATAGTGATGAAAGTGGCACTGAAGAAGAATTCATGGAGACCAACTTAATGTCCTTGGTGAGTCTGCAATGGGGAAAACGTGGGAAACGCAGCATGCGTAAGGGCACATGGAAAAGACACATACTCGAAAATCATGTTGGACAACACAAAAATACTCAAGATGAGGTAAAAAACTGTCTATATTGTGAAACATTAGTTCATAGTTTTTCCATTTTGATCGGTGTTGTTTCCATGATGCAGATGGACATTCAAGTCTTGCTTGTTTCAATGGATGCGTCAGTGATACCAAATTTGCAGAATCCTCAAGTCAGCTGCAAACCTAACGTGACATTGAAGTCATTATGTGAGGTATGTTTAATTTTAACCTAATCCAAAACAAAAACAATGCATGCTTATCGATTTCATGAGTCTAATTAAAACTTTTCCATAATACAGATGTACGTTGCTCCTTACGTTGAGGCACAAGCTGAAAAGATTGAGATGTATGTGGTTAAAGAGTTGGTGGCAGAGTTGACAATGATTGATCCCCACAGAGACAGAGTAGAGATTGTGAACAAGGAAGACAGTGTTGGTGGATTGAGAATGTATAACTTCAACAATGGATATGTGGTGAGTCTTTTGATCTTCTTGAACCCTTTTATATATCGAAGTTACAATATAGTATATTTTTCTTACTAGGAATACTGTTTTTGCTACAGATTATTGGATATATGAAGACACCTTAAGATAATCAAGAGTGGGAGCAACAAATTTGGTGGTGGAGGTGGAGACATCAAACCATTTACCAATAAGAAACCACCCAGACTTTATTTTTCAAATATTTTTATCGACTATAAAATGAACACTTTGGTATTTTATCGAGACTGGATTGTTTCATATTTTTTCATTGTAGAACTTAAATTTCTCTCTTTATTTGACTATTTCTTCGACAAATGTGTTTGTTCTTTAGGTTTTTCAAGGATTTAACAAACTTTTCGCATCAGTACTGAACAAGTATGCAAGCTTTACATTTTAGGATAGACCTACTTCCATTTTTCTGTTTTTCCAAATTTTCCTATAATAGTATTAAGAGTTTTTAAAGAGCTTTTTAATTTTAAGAAATTATTTTCTAAGATTCTTTTTCTGCTAAAATCTTTGATTAGTAGTAATACACACTAGATCGTGTTCATCGTGATTACTCTTTCTGAGTTACGTAGTTTTTAAGCTAGGATCCATATATAGAACCAAAGACCTCTATCGATCAAACTCAACATGTAGCTCCATCTGTTTTTCTAAGTCTTCGAGATTAAATTATTAGCATTAGCTTAATAAGAAAAAAATTGAACATGGCTATAACAAAACAATTGTCTCAACTCTCAAGTCTCAACAACGCACGTCACTCAAGCTCCGCAAGAATTCTTCATACGATATTGTACAAGAAAACTAGGAAATGTGAACTGATGCAATGGTACCTAGCAAAAGTATGCTTATTTATTTAACATTAAAGCAAAAGCATCAACCATCATCAAAATCCAACAAGATAGTGAAAGATCCAACCGCCACTTGCAACTACACTACACAACTCTGAAATACAAAAACTTGCAAAACACAGCCCAAAACAGAAACTAACACACATTGCTTAGGTGGGAAGACAGTTTTTTGTACAAAAGAAAAACATTCCCCGTCACTTTATCCACTCTGATAAAGTACACAAAAACAATATAAAAAAAACAAAGTAAGGTGGCGGAAGATCAGGTCACCATATTTACATCACCCGCATGTCACACTCCATCGGACCATCCCTAACGGTGCTGACTCCTTGAGTCACCGCTGTACAACCTGCAAACACCCCACGTGCGGTCAATTAGTGAACCAACAACTCGTGATCTGAACCATCCGATCAACAATCTCAAATCTCAATACTCAGAAGAAAAAAACAACGGCTGTGATTAGCACTCTAAAACTTTGGCCATGAAGGTTAAAGAGTTAATGATATTATACCATATGCACAAAAAGGAAGGTTGATTTGGTCAAATCAGAATAAAACTATTCACTTAATCCACGCGCCCACTAAACACAGTGCCACATGTTCCTTCCTTTGAGCTTCATTATCAACGCTGACACATACCAAAATATTCGATAATTGTTAACAAAAATCAATAACCGGACTAAACCAACCTATCCGTTCGTAGAATAATCCGGTTCTTTGTTTCATAAGTCATAAATCTTAAAGGTTAAGTCGATCAAATAACTTGTTTCTCTCTATACTACAACATCTAAGAGTCTAAGACTATGTTATAATCATGTACTATATGAAATAAAATAACAGAAAAATTGTAGTTACCAGTCGTAGACGGAGGGAGAATTTGGATGGGTGGGTTTATCAAAGATGTTGGAGCCGATGGCTCTAGTGGCGAGGTTGCTTCCCGGATTAAAGACGCTCCTCCACACGTTATCCTTACGTGGCGTCGTCGGAGTGGTTGGAGTCGTTGGAGTTCCAGGGCTCACTGCCGCCGGCATGGTCAACGACCTATGCATCACCACCTTACTGCTGCTCCCTTCTCCTATATCTTTCCATATTCACAAAACACACTAATTATTAGATTTAAGTCTAGTTTTTGCTTGAGCTAAAGTGTTTTGAGTCAAAATATAGATAGTTACCTCGGATATTAATGGGTTGGGTGGTGATCTTACGGAGGCGGCCAAGGCCACGGTCAGGCTGAGGTCCAGCCACAACATCATCCCAAAGCTTCTCTAGCAGAACCATCTCTTTTTTTTTTTTTTTGGGTAGATCTTCAATGATTTTGTAGACAGTGAAACACTTTTGGTGGTGGCATATGACTTTTATAGACACCTTATCAAAATATCTTGATTTTTATTTACATTATTAATTTTTTTCTTGTTTTTTCACTACCGGCCACGCCATTTAAAAAGTTTGGTGACTTTATTTTACTGGTTGTTTTATTATTGAATAATATTTCTTAGTTAATTTTGTCACTACTAATCCGGTAATCCCAAATCTACTTAAGTATTTATGTAAGATTCAATGTTTTTTTTCTTCTTATAATCTGAAGATTCCAAAATTAAAATAATTTTTGAACTTAATTTTAGGATCACAAAAGAAAAGGAGTGGGGAGGGTGTGCAAATAAAAAAAAGTGCTAGATGGAATGTGACACAAATCTAGATAAGGATGATGAGTCATTGAAGTGGGACCTATAAAATAAAGTATTCTAGCCTCGAGCTTCGTGAAATTATCACAAGGTAACAAATTGGTAATTATTGAAATATCGTCAAATTCAGAATACCTAATTTCTTCTTAACCATATGTAGAATTTTATGTGAAGCCTAAGTATCATGACAAACTCTTAGAATTCATGCATTCACCCATTCATTTCAAATGATCCAAACCAAACCAACTCGTTTTAACAATAGAACAAAAACTTTAAGAAGTGGAATAGAATATAAGGGATTGATGATTATGGACAGACAAATGGTCACCTTTTGAAAATCTGACCAGTTATTCCAACATGACAGGAGGCACATTTTGGGGATCGAAGTTATATTTACATTCTCCAAGAATGGGCAAAACTTGAGGTTACTTGCATCAAGATCAGAGCAACAAGTAAATTTTCAAATTTTATCTTACCACAGTGAAATTAAATAAAAGTAACACTTGCAATATCTTGTTCAGTTGTTCTAATAATAATATCTTGTTTTCACAAATGTCCAAAGGCATGGGAAGATGTCTCCATACGGACAGCCTTACTGGGACCAAAAGTGAAAAGAGATCGGAGTGCGAGCGACACGTGGGCCGTCAGATCCAACCATAACATGTCTCTTTTACCTTTTACCCACAGATTAAAAAGAGTATTTATTTTTATTTTTATCTCATGATCAAACAGAATCTTATATAGAAGACTACTAAGAAAAGAGAGTAATATATTGTTTGCAATTGATTTTCACCAATTAACTTTTAGAAAAATGAACTTATAAACCTAAGCCCAACTATTGTCATTATTATTTTTTGTCGGCACCAACTATTGTCATTACAATTACAGTGTTGTTGATTGACGAAGCCGAAAATCAATAACTATATCTTCTGAGTCAAAGCCGGTTTCTTGGGCCAACTACATCGCTAGCCTAATGGGTTTCCATATGTCGCACAAAAGGTTTCCACGAAGGCCCTATATTTGTTCTTGCCTTCTTGGTTTTGCTCATTTAACATTTGTGTTGTCTTTCATGCTTGATTTTATATCTATTTCTTCATACTTGAACATATGTAGTTATGTACAACCCAAATTCTATTAAATTACATAGCTAAATGATATATGTTAAATTATTTTTTGATTTTGACTTCCATTTTTGGAATAAATATATATCTTTAATTAGAAACCTATTTTAGATTTTTCCTTCAATATTACATATCCGGAATTGTGTAAAACATGATCCTTTTAAATCGGTACTTTATTACTTAAATTAGACATATTTGAATGTGTGATACATGTAACTTTAACTTTACATATATAAATACATGTTTTCGTTTCTTTGTAATCTTCAAAAATCATCCTCGTTTATCTATTTTAAGATGAAAAATGTCTCTCAAGTCTCGGTAGCCGTTCTACTTATCTTCTCCATTCTTGTGTTAGGTTTGTTTTTACATTTAAACTCGTTTTAATATAATCCATATATTTGTTCTAAATGGAAAATATTACAAATACCATGATTTTTCAAAGGTATCCTATGTAGTTTTCAAACTACATGTATATAATAATTATTTTTTAGTTCCTATATATATTTTCTCAAGAATAATCAATGGATCAACAAATAAATAAACTATATTTTATCATAACAATCTTATAATTTGAATATTGAAACTCATATTTTATGTTTGATATATTACAGGAATAGGAGTCCAAGGAAAAGTACCGTGTCTTTCGCGTATGTTTAATAAAAATAATACGTGTTCTTTCCTAAGATGTGAAGCTAATTGTGCACGGAAGTATAAAGGGTATGGTGATTGCCGTCCAGGAGACAGGCCACACGACAAAAAAGACTCGTTGTTTTGTTTCTGCAATTATCCTTGTTAAAATTTAAAACACCTAAGGAGTGCACATACATTTTACCTCCATGCCTTTTTAACTTTTTTGTATTTACAGTAAAAATCAAACCATATTTATAATAAGTGTTGTATTGTAATATAATAAACCATATGTTCGGAATTTATGGTCTGACGGTTTGTACTAGTGAATTCTTACCAAATTCTAGTAAAGAATAAATTTTGGTAATTTGCGTTTATATATCGTAATTTTTTTTAATCTTTCATCTAATTAAAGTTTGGATATGAGGTATAATGCATAAACAACTAAACGGACCTTATATCAACATCTCGTTTCCACATATTCAAAGAGTTAACGTGAGAAGAAAGAAAAGATGAAGATTCTTCCTTACACCAGAAAAAGCTATATCATCATCATTCACAAATGTGCAAAACCATGGGAAAAGCTAGCGATATCAGCAACACATGGGCCGCTAGATCTAGCCGTTACATGACTCTTTTACAGTTTTACTTTTACCCATAGATACACATTCCCCTCTTTACAAAAGTCAAAACTAATATAAGATATCGTTGGAGCATCAAGAAAAGATAAAAGAAGGATGGAGTCTTCCACATCGTGTGATCAAAGATAGTTAGGCTTACACTCTTGAAGCTACCCGTTGACTTAGAAAGCTAATGCTTTAAATGATGAAGGCCAAACTATCCATGCGCATCACCAAGCCCAAGTATTATTATATTCACAATAGCCCATTTGTTGTTACATTATTTTGTTGATTGAATAATACCTAAATAGTTTAACTAATCTTCTATTCGAGTTTTAGTTATTTACATGTTTATGTAAAGATTAGGAAGTTTTGAGTTTTGAGTAAATACTATTGAATACAATGACAACAACAAGGTTAGACATAGAACAGTAAAACCAATAAGAAAAACATATCACACCTTTGCAGCAGGAAGAAAAGACGATCTCGCAAACTCTTCATAAGTTGCGTTATGGCACTTGTGTATCTTTAGTCTACAATTTCGCTCTTTGTTACTATTAGTGGAAATCTTGTTAGATATCTCCTAATAATACTAGCAATTTAAATCAATGATAGATGTTGTGGAGGATGGAGACGATAGAGCAATTTGTAGTGTCTGATGATAAACTATAATTTCATATTTATGAAAAAAAAAACAAAAAAAAAACTTTTACAAATGGTTTCAATTGTAGACTTTGTAGTAGAGAATTTTATATGTAATAGAGAGATTTATAGCCAACGACTTCTTATTTTGGTTCAACGACTCGAGTGGGGAAATGCTTTTGATGTGTTTACCAAAGATTGCGCATCAATCAATGGTTACAAAAGTCAACAAAGTCAAAGCTATATAGATTACGACCATTCTCAGCCGTCCGATAAATAAAGGGTATTCTGTCTTTTTGAATGACAACTAGCATTTCTGGTGACCACGAGACCGGGAATGTTCGTCACGGGACGTTTTCATTGTCGTTCGTTCCCACCAACATTTATCGTTATTAATTTACAAACAAAACCGTTTTTAGCAACTAGTAATATTTAATTAATCACTAAAGCACTGATTTATTGTTCTAACAACTAATTGATTGCAAAAACTACAAAAACTACTCCACCGACTCCACAATTCCGCAAAATCAGTTTTGTAGTTTTTTTTTTTGTATCAAATCCACAATCCGTAAATCAGTACATTTTTCAGTCATTATACATACATTAAATTATTTTTGTCAATTGAAACAAAAGTTAAATCTAAGTTTTTCAACTATGACTTACGGTAAAACCTATCACAATCATATACAAATACAAATATTTGTTTACCTAGTTGATGTTCGTTTCTCCATTAAGATCATTTATCTGAATGGATTTGAATATTGATGTTCGTTTTAACCAACTTAATAGAGCAATGAGATAAATCAGTTAAATGAATTTTAATAAACTCATCCAAAAATGATCGAAATCTGGCTGATTCTGATCAGAACAGTTAACTGGAAGTGATTCAGTTTAAAATACTAAATGTTATAAATACAAAAAAAAAACTAAATACTATAAATACCAAAAAAATAAAAACGAACATCATTCAGATAAATTAATGAGATGGATCATTTGAATAAACTATTTGGATGCATATCCTAAATAAGCAAACTAACAAGACCCTAAAAGGATTAGATATTGTTTTGACCTTTTTTCCTAATCTTGTTCTACATCAAATTTGTAACCACTTTCGTGACTAGAAGTTTATTTTATACCCTTACTAGAAGTTTAACGAGACCTCTCTCATTTGAGCTTTCTTATTCGATATACGCATACATGGATTTTGTGGTCGACATTTCCAAAGCCTATAAGATCATCAATCCAATGGTTAAAGATAAATGACATTGAGCTTGACTACGATAACTTAAGTGCGCATCAAAACATTTGATTATTCCTCATCCAAATTAAAAAAAAAAAGAACGGTGGGAGCATTTAATAAGATATTTATTTACCTGCACTCACGTCCTCTCTCTTCTTCTTTCACTCTTACACGAAAGGAAAACAAACAAAAACGAACCAAATAAAGTTATTTTAGTGCTCTCTAATGGCGATATGAGAGATTCGTGAGAGAAGATACAGAAAAAAGCTTCATAATTTGAGATTCTTTCTAGAAAAATCAATCAATGATGCTTCGATTTATCCTAGCTTCTCTTCTCCTTTCCTCTTTTAGTCTCTACTCTTCTCTAGCTCGACCAGGTTCGTTTTCTAGATTTAGTTTCTTCTGATTCGAAATCTTTTGACTTGCATTTGACTTTGATTCGCTTGATTTGCTTAGCTCCATATGCCTTGAGGATTAGTTGTGGAGCTAGGAAGAATGTTCGAACACCACCAACTTACGCACTTTGGTTCAAGGATATAGCATATACAGGAGGCGTACCTGCCAATGCAACAACGCCTACTTACATAACTCCTCCTTTGAAGACTCTTAGATATTTCCCAATCTCTGAAGGACCTAACAATTGCTACAACATTGTCAGAGTTCCTAAGGGTCATTACTCTGTCAGGATCTTCTTTGGACTTGTTGATCAACCTAGTTTTGATAAAGAACCTCTCTTTGACATTTCTATTGAAGGCACTCAGATTTCTTCTCTTAAATCTGGTTGGAGTAGTCAAGATGATCAAGTTTTCGCTGAAGCTCTCATTTTTCTTTTGGGTGGGACTGCTACTATCTGTTTTCATAGTACTGGTCATGGCGATCCTGCGATTTTGAGTATTGAGATTCTTCAGGTTGATGATAAAGCTTACAGCTTTGGTGAAGGTTGGGGTCAAGGAGTGATTTTAAGAACTGCCACTAGGTTGACTTGTGGTACTGGGAAGTCTAGGTTTGATGAGGATTATAGAGGGGATCATTGGGGTGGTGATAGGTTTTGGAATCGTATGAGATCTTTTGGTAAGAGTGCTGATTCTCCTAGATCAACTGAGGAAACTATTAAGAAGGCTTCAGTTTCACCAAATTTTTATCCAGAAGGACTTTATCAGTCTGCGTTGGTTAGTACTGACGACCAACCTGATTTAACGTATAGCTTGGATGTGGAACCCAACAGAAATTACTCTGTATGGTTGCACTTTGCAGAGATTGATAATACTATCACTGCTGAAGGAAAAAGGGTGTTTGATGTTGTGATAAATGGAGATACTTTCTTTGAAGATGTGGATATCATAAAGATGAGTGGTGGTCGTTATGCAGCACTTGTTCTTAATGCAACAGTGACTGTGAGTGGAAGAACCTTAACTGTCGTTCTACAACCCAAGGCAGGTGGTCATGCTATTATCAATGCCATTGAGGTCTTTGAAATCATAACCGCGGAGTTTAAAACATTACGGGATGAAGGTACACATTCTTTCATGGACACTTTTTAATGTTGTATTTTCACCGCTCTTCGTTTTCCTGCATAGATTCATATAAAGTTTGGTTACTTGAAAACGAGACATGTGTGCCTCTTGTCGTCAGCTGTCTTTCTACTGTTGTAGAATGGTATTTGGTTTATATGTAATGTGTGATTCAAGTAAATCTTATTCGTATTTGTGCTAATCTAAGTAGGAATACAGTTCTGATGTTGGAGAAAACTTGTCACTCATGGTTTATTCTTCTAATAGCTAAGCTGGTTGATTGCTTTCTGTATCACTAGATTATTATAATTGTACATAATGTTGCTTGTTGTTTTCTGTTTCAGTCAGTGCGTTACAGAAAATGAAAAAAGCTTTAGGACTTCCTTCTAGGTTTGGATGGAATGGTGATCCATGTGTTCCCCCACAACATCCATGGAGCGGGGCTAATTGTCAGTTGGACAAGAACACCAGCAGATGGTTCATTGATGGACTGTATAGCTCGTTTCTCTTCTTTTTGTGTATACTCATAAATAACAGATTCATTAACCCTTTCTTTTGCTTAGGCATCTCATTAGTTAGAGTCTTAGAGTCAAAGGATCTCTCTTTGAGTTTCTGGTCTTTTATCAGGTTTTCTAATAAACAAACTTTGTTTTTCGTTGCAGTGATCTTGATAACCAAGGTCTGAAAGGTTTCCTACCAAACGATATATCAAAGCTAAAACATCTTCAGAGCATGTAAGTCAATACATTATGCACATCCTGCAAATGTTTATCCAAGTGTCTACGAATATTGTATGTAAACGAACAATTTTGTTATCTTCTCCAAGAAAATGACTTGTCTAATGAAGAAATTGTGTCCATTTTTCTTGTGTGTCATTAGTTTTTCTTCCCTCATTTGTGTAATCCCCCTTACAGTGAAAGCTTCTTGATCCATATCTTGTCCATATTTCAGAAACTTGAGTGAAAACAACATTCGTGGAGGAATACCTGCATCGCTTGGAAGCGTTACGAGCTTGGAAGTATTGTAAGTAATCAGTTTGTTTATTAATTGAGTACTTTATGTGTTAACTTTTCAATTCTGAACCCTGAAACTGAATTTTTATGCATCTTTGCAGGGACCTCTCCTACAATTCCTTCAATGGATCTATCCCTGAAACCTTAGGAGAGTTAACATCCCTGCGGATTCTGTAAGATTATCAACTTTCTGTTTGTCTCCATGTCAATTTCAGTGGCCAGTGGAGTTCACATGGTCGGCAACATGAAACCTTTTATTGTATTACAGGAATCTCAACGGAAACTCTTTGTCTGGAAAAGTACCAGCGGCTGTAGGTGGAAGGCTGTTGCACAGAGCAAGCTTCAAGTAAGATGATTGAATCAGAGACAAAGTTTTTAAAGAAATATTTGGACTTGGCATGTGAAGAATGATGTTTGGCAAATAGCACTCACTACCCTGTAACTGTTTTCTCTATCTCTGCAGCTTCACAGATAATGCAGGTCTTTGCGGAATCCCGGGGCTACCAGCTTGCGGGCCTCACCTTTCTTCTGGAGCCAAGATTGGCATTGCATTCGGTGTTAGTCTAGCATTCTTATTGATCGTTGCATGTGCAATGATATGGTGGAAACGACGACAGAATATTCTTCGGGCACAGCAGATTGCAGGTAAACATTCATTTCCGTCACTAGGAAGTTGTATTTAGTCTTTTAAAACAAACCTTTATGAGCCTGCACTGTGAAAATATTGCAGCAAGAGGAGCTCCTTATGCGAAAAAGAGAACACACGTATCTCATGACATCCAAATGTCACGGCACGGGCACAATAACCATGGCCAAGCTCGTACCGCTGTGGAAAATGGACCGAGCTTGTTGTCTTGAGTCACTTCTTTCAATCTTCTTTGGGTTTTTTCAGCAACACGAATCCCAAACCCCCACAAGGTCAAAATGTTCATATCATGTCTACCACATTGCTCGCCACAGGAAGAAGACCAAGAGGAAATACATTTGTAAATGGTCTTGGGTTCTTTTAATTATCCAGTTCATAGAATAGGATTCGATTTTTCTTGTTCAGTTTTTATGGGATTAGTCCTTTGGTACTTTTGTCTGGTGGGAGTTTAGAGGATAACTAGAACATAAAAATTACGTTTCAATATATTACACATGTTAGTTGAAAACAACCGAATGTGGAGTTGTTATACTCAATGGATACATCTCCTAGAAGCTAGAACCAAATCAATTGATCACAAAACAGGACTTTGTCCTCAAGAAGCATGCTTCTGATGTGGTTCTTGAATCTCGCTAACAAGCTCGCCTTCAGCTTCAGCTTCAACTTCCATAAAACTCTAACTCTACACCAAGTATATTAAAAATAACTACATAGAACTTTCTTCAAGATCTTCGAGAAAGCCTTGAATATATGGAAATGAACAAAGGGAACCAGAATAAAGATGTTTGGGGATGACAAAAATGTAGCAGAAAATCATATAAGAGAGCTCCAAGTCATGTGTCTTATACAATAACTTTGTCCCATGTTTCTGCACGTTTTCTACTCTCATTTCTTTCTCCCATTTTTGTAGTGAACCGAATTAAACCGGTTCTGATTTCATTTTCTTCCAAATCTGAGTCAAAGCCTCTAAAGGGTTTCTTCTTCTCTGTTTCTTCTATCTTCAGGGTTCAGACTTTTCACGGAGTGAACACAAACGCCTACGATAAACCAATCTCAGAGGTCAGCTCGATTTCTGTCTTTGTTAGGTTGTATTTGGAGGTTTTTCAATAGGAGTTCTCAATTTTAGGAGCCAATGTCAGTTTCTAGATTGAAATCGATCTCAATACTCAAAGCTTAGATCGAATTATATGCTAAAGCTACCAACTTTGCATAACCGATTATGTGTTGGTGACAATGAGAACAAGTGTGAGTTTGTAAGTAAAAGAAAAAAGCCAAGAGCTTGGAAACCAAACAATATAGATAGAGAGAGATACAGAGAGAGGAGATGATAGAATATAGGATAAGGTGTTACTTCACTCTGACTTCTTTCTGCATAAAGTTTCAAAATTAAGTCATTTTTTTTGTGTGTGTTTTGATTTTCAGAAACAGCTTCATCGTCAGAGATGGAGGCTCTTTCCATCAACGCACCAACTCAGGCTTCTACTTTGCCCTCCGGATTACAGTAAGTTTCTTCTCTCTATCTCCCCTGCAATTTTATTGCCTAGGATTTAAGAAGTGAATGTAACCAATATTGGTGTTATATTATTAGTTGATCTCTTGTCTAGTTTCTTCCGCATGTTTTAGATAAGATTTCAGTGATAAAGGCACGTCCTTAAGTTTGTATTCTCCAATTCACCATCGAAATTTGGTTTGTGATTTCCCTCTTTTTGCATCACTTGTCAGGTAGAAACCTTAGAAAAATAAAGATAGATACTTTATTTGTGAATCTTCCAGTTTATATTTGCACTTGTCAGCTTACCGGATTAGATCTTTTATTGATTCAGAATAAGTAAGGAGGTCGAAAAAAGATACAATGTAGTTAGAAGTGTTGGTGAGCAATGCATACATGATGATGAGCTGAAGGATCTTCTGGCTAAGAAGGCTGCTCCGGTTTGCTACGACGGTTTTGAACCATCAGGGAGGATGCATATCGCTCAGGTGTGTTACACTTGTCATATGCTTGTTTCACATAGCTTGCTTTGGAATTCTTTTATGTTCTTTCTTCTTTAAGTGAGAAGCTTCTGCTGGCGCGTTTAACTCTGCTATTACCTTGGCAGGGACTGATGAAGATCATGAATGTGAACAAGTTGACTTCTGCTGGTTGCCGAGTGAAAATATGGATTGCAGATTGGTTTGCATATATGAACAATAAGTTGGGAGGTGATTTGAAGAAAATCAGGGTGGTTGGAGAATATTTTAAGGAGATATTTCAGGCAGCCGGGATGAATAGTGAGAATGTAGAGTTTCTATGGTCATCCGATGAAATAAATGCTAAGGGAGATGAATACTGGCCTCTTGTGATGGACATTGCCTGCAGAAATAGTCTCGCCCAAATAAAACGGTATGCCCAAGTTTCATTTATTTGCAGTCATGTGAATGGTGATGATAAACATTCATGAGTATGTTTCTGGTCTTATCAGGTGTATGCCTATTATGGGCTTGAGTGAAAATGAGGAGCTGAGTGCAGCTCACATTCTGTATGTGTGTATGCAATGTGCCGATACTTTCTTCCTCGAGGTACTTTAATATGTATTTTGTCATAATTTCTCCCGTGTATAAGTGTTCCCCTGCTCTCGTTAATCATCTTTGGATCCTTGAAATTTTGTAGTGGCGCTCCAATCTGTCTATATCAAGTCCATCGACCTTTTAACTTTTCTATGATTGGTGTTGAAACTTTTCCTTAACCTCTGCAGGCTGATATTTGCCAGCTTGGGATGGATCAGCAAACAGTTAATCTGCTAGCAAGAGATTATTGTGATGTCGTAAAGAGAGAAAACAAACCTGTCATCTTGTCCCACCGTATGTTCTACATTTTCTGTTTGATATCTGTTCTGCTGTGCATCTTTCCAAGGGCTCTTTTAATCTCTAGTTCTAACGGATTGCAGATATGCTTCCCGGTCTTCAACAAGGACAGAAAAAGATGTCTAAGAGTGATCCTTCATCAGCCATCTTCATGGAAGATGAAGAGGTAAAGTAGCTTGTTCGGCTCTAAGCTTAAAAACAGAGAGGGTTTGATAGTTATTTAATCGTGTTATTTTGACTTCCAGGCTGAAGTTAATGTGAAGATTAAGAAAGCTTATTGCCCTCCGGATATAGTGGAAGGTAACCCATGCCTTGAATACGTCAAGCACATAATTTTACCCTGGTTCAGTGAATTCACAGTTGAGCGAGATGAAAAGTACGGTGGTAACAGGTGAGTTTTTCTAGTTTTTATGGACCTTCTGTGTTTTCGTTCTGTTCCTGGGTTTAATCTCTAACTAATGGCTGCCATGAAATATTTCTTTGGTCAGATTTTCTCAGTATACATGTCTCTTTGTCAGTTTATCTAGCAATGCGAAGTACTAACTTTTGGAATGGCATTTTTCAGGACCTTCAAAAGCTTTGAAGACATCACCACTGACTATGAAAGCGGCCAGTTGCACCCAAAGGATTTGAAGGACGCTCTGTCAAAAGCGTTGAATAAGATACTGCAAGTAAGTATTTCCTTCTGTTGCAACAATACAGTTATAATATTACCTCCTAGAGGAGATTAGGTCATTAATTTTAGGTTTTGGATAGTTTTAATCTGTTTTTACCCATATTGCAGCCTGTTCGTGATCATTTCAAAACCAACAGCCGCGCCAAGAATCTGCTCAAACAGGTCAAGGTAATAAAAATCTCTTTCCACTCATGTTTCAGGTACCATCAGTTACTTATAGATCTACTGCTTGGACATTCATACGCAACCTCTAATTTTTCTCTCCTTTTTGGTTTATCATGTGTTATTGTAGGGTTACAAAGTCACCAGGTAAATAAATTACGGAGCAAGAAGCATACTCAGATGGCAATATTTTAGCAACTTCTCTCATTAATGAAACTTTTTATAACCAAAACCTAATGTATTCATGTACTTATTGGTCTGTCAGAGTCATACCAACAGCTTCATCTACAAAGGAGGAGGATCTTTCCATCAACACATCAGCATCTTCTTCGGCCGCCGGATTACAGTAAGTAATCTTCTAGTGGTTTCTTGACTTTCTTCTGTATCTCCTATTCAATTTCTTTCATGTTCCGTTGCTTAGTGTCCGAGAAGATAAATGACTTAGGAGTATTCAATGTTTGTTTTCTCATTTAATTTGGTTTCTTTGTGACTCGTATCTGAAACTTGGAGATAGATTTTCTTGCTTTAGTTGCTTAATAGTGTCCTCCTGTGATTTTAGATAGATTAATCAGGAAAACAAGGCACAGACTCTAGTTCAAGTTCTACTATGTTTTATCAATATGTTTGTGCGTTTTCCTATCGTGTTATGCACTTGTGGTTTAGCTGATTAGGACGTTATTACTTCAGGATGAGCGAGGAGGCCGAGATGAAATACAAGATTGTGAGGAGTATTGGTGAGGAATGCATACAAGAGGATGAGCTGAAGAATCTTCTAGCCAAGAAGCCTGCTCCTATCTGCTACGATGGTTTTGAACCATCAGGAAGGATGCACATCGCCCAGGTCGGTTATCATTCAGTTTTGTTTGATTTATATTGCTTAAAGATTCTGAGTGGCCAATCATAATTGATGCGAGATTTCTCTCATAATTTAAGCCTCTTTGGAAATGTTTAGTCAAGGTTGAAGACGCAGCTTGAGAGTTGTCGAGCTTTAATAGTTTGTTCCGTTCTATGTGATTATTTTGAAGGATTTTATAATCCGAAGGATAAGATTGTTCATTAGGATAGATGAGTGTACTTATATAGATAAAACTTTTATTGAAATAGAAGATTACTTGCGAAAACTGAAAGCCTTTTTGCTGTTTTGATTATATATATTTCTTTGCATGAGAACTTTCTTATAACTTGTCTCGTTTTGGTATTTCCATAACAGGGAGTTATGAAGGTCACCAATGTGAACAAATTGACTTCAGCTGGTTGCCAAGTGAAAATTTGGATAGCAGATTGGTTTGCTCAATTGAACAACAAGTTGGGAGGTGACTTGGAGAGAATTAGAGTGGTAGGAGAATACTTCAAGGAAATTTGGCAAGCAGGTGGGATGAACAATGACAAAGTAGAGTTTCTTTGGGCATCAGACGAAATAAATGGCAAGGGGAGTAAGTATTGGCCTCTTGTGATGGACATTGCTCGTAGAAACAACCTACGTCGAATCTTGAGGTAATTAATTCCCAATGCTTGGTTTATGTATAATTGCAATGACAACGGATCTGAATGAAATATGTCACCTTTCCTTACAGGTGTGGGCAGATTATGGGACGTAGTGAGACTGAGGTGCTGAGTGCAGCTCAAATTCTTTACCCCTGTATGCAGTGTGCGGATATTTTCTTACTTGAGGTACTCTTAAATGCAGTTTTGGATTATATAATACATATACACTTCTATGATTGTTATTGATATTTGATACTTGTTCTTTGACCTGTGTAGGCTGATATTTGCCAGCTCGGGATGGATCAGCGAAAAGTAAACATGCTAGCAAGAGAATACTGTGCTGACATTAAGAGGAAAAATAAACCCATCATCTTGTCCCACCGTATGTCTCTTTGCATTTTCTGTTCTTTCCAGTGCTGTCATCATCTTGAGCTGTTTTTAATAGCTTATTGGCTTTGCAGATATGCTTCCTGGTCTCCAACAAGGACAAGAAAAGATGTCCAAAAGTGATCCATCATCTGCAATATTTATGGAAGATGAGGAGGTAAACTAGTAGCTATAAAGTTGCAGAACAGAGTAGAGCTTTTGTAGATATCAAACTTGTGTAATGATCTTTTGTCTTCCAGGCTGATGTTAATGAGAAGATCAGCAAAGCCTATTGCCCTCCGAAAACTGTGGAAGGCAATCCATGTCTCGAGTATGTCAAATACATTGTTCTACCACGATTCAATGAGTTCAAGGTTGAAAGTGAAAAGAATGGCGGCAATAAGTGAGTAGTTCGAATGAAGTCTTGCAACTTTTGGATTTCTGCATCACATTTGGTATCTGCATAACCACTTCTGAGACTGATCTTTGAAATTCTTTTTAACTGTCAGGACCTTCAACAGCTTTGAAGATATTGTCGCCGACTACGAGACCGGCGAGCTACATCCCGAGGATCTGAAGAAAGCTCTGATGAAAGCATTGAATATAACTCTGCAAGTAAGGACATTTCCATCTATAAATGACGATACTCTGCAACAAACAATGAGCAAGCAATCCTTATTAAAAAGCGTCTTCTTCTCTAAGTTTCTGGCATCAGTACAATCATCATGGAACATGAAACTCGTCTCTTTTCAATCTTTACTTGATGTCCGAGTCATTAATTTTATGTATATGAATGATATGCTTCTTATTGTTACTGTTTTGTCTCAGCCTGTTCGCGATCACTTTAAAACCAACGAGCGTGCCAAAAATCTACTGGAACAGGTCAAGGTAATAAGAAACTATTCCCCGTTGGTTTGATCAAAGCCCATTGCTTATATATTCCTCTAACTATTTTGGCTTATCGTTTTTTTCTTTCTTTTTGCAAGGCTTTTAGAGTCACCAGGTGAAGTTGCAGAAGCAAAGAGAGTATTTGTGGACATCAGTTAAAGAGCTTTCCTAAGGATTTTGGTGGTTACTAAGAAAGCTAACAAATCTCTTAAAGTTCATTTTTGTTTTTTGATAGATATGAGCCTCGAAGATTAGAATCCAGTTGGACAAATTTTGTGATTTATTGTCAACTAAAAATAAACCTCCACAGCTACAAGAGCATTAAACTAAAATTTTCCAGTATTATTTTTTACCTCTAATCGAAATTGTGAATCACACTGACTAGTAAAAAGAGCTAGCTGATGGTAAAACGTAAAAGTTACTACCTGTAAGTAATTCCTGGAAAAAAAGAAAGATAAGAAAGCAACAAAATAGTCAAAAAAGAGGCGCGAAAGTGCAGTCAGATCAGGTGTGGGGAGAGAGGAGGAGNGGGTTCATGGAATGAGAAGAAGACACGTAAGCAGAGAGACATCAAAGTCATGATTTCGTGTGAGTGTTGAGTTGTGTTCTGTTTTTGTAGGAGGCAGCCAGTCAGTACCACTTGATGACGATGCTCCTTTTGTCCTAGCTGCTACTACAAAGACACGTCATAAAGCTCTTATGTATCACAGGCTCACGTGAACACGAAAGCCACATTCACATTTTTCTCCAAAATATTTCTTGAAAATGATTATTAGTACTGTAGTAGCTTATATAGCTTTGGGGTATCTCTCTTTTTTTTACTGTGCTTATAGGTAGGGTTAATTTAAATAATTAGATATGTCAGAGAGAGAGAAGTCAGACATCAGAGTTCGCACGTGTATAAATTTTGTTAGATATGGACCAATGCATTTGTTCAATCAAAACGACAGACCCTAAGCCTTGTCACGTGAAAGGAAACACAGATTTTTTTATTTATTTTTAAATAACCCTAAAACCAAACAAAAACATCTTACAAAATGTCAAGAAATAGAGAAGTTAAAAGACAAATTAATCTAATAAAACTTCAGTTGATAAAACAAAAACAAAAAACCTCTAACTAATTTGTTTTAATTCATTGTCTATTACTGAAAATTATAAGCCACTTCAATTGCTATAAATTTTTGACTCCTATGATTACTATATATTTTACACAATATAAAGACTTAAACTACGTCACTTTTTAGAGGGAAAAGAAAGAGCCTATGTAATCTACTCTATTAGTATAGACTAGAGAGTATAGTAAGTTTGCATAAGATGGGCTAATGAATTTTGGACAAAAAGAAAAACAAAATCAGTCAGAGCTAAAGATAGAGTAGTTGTGTCAAGTAACTTTATTTAATGATCTCCTTGTAGCCTTGTCCTCGTGCATCATAAATATATATGGGTGCCAATAAAACCCCAAAAGAGAGCATTTAAATACTTGTCAAATAATAGAGTGAAAGATACAAAAGATAGAGAGAGATGGCTATTATCAGTACTAGGGATTACGTCAGCATCCCTATGCCACAGGTTCAGTCAAAGAGGCGGCCCATTTTTCTTTCCTCTTCGTAAATGTACAAGATTATTTATTTTTAGTTCTTTTTTCTTTGATCATTTTGTATCAATGGTTGCTGTGAGAAAAAGCATCGAGATTGTTACGATCGAAAACAAAGTACTTGAATTATGAAAAAATGTTTGGAGAGCCTATGCAAAAATGATCTTTCTATCTTCTTTTTATAATAGCATAAATTTCATAGTATGGCATTATCGTCACTAGCAAGTAATGAGTTAATTTACCATAAGTTACAACGGTAATGAGGTTGTTTGGAGAGTAGAACTAAAATATTTTATTTCTAACCATTACCTAACAAATCTTTTTTATATAACAGAAGTTGTAAATGGTAGATAAGAAAACAGTATTAGCACTCAAAGGAATGATTAGCATTGTTTTCTTTCATGTCCTAGAATAAGTCCACTCACCACTAGAAGTATTCACTTTATGAGAAATCCTATTGTATTTTTTCAAATACATCAACTTATTAAAACAACATTATTTTGGTGTAGAACACCCACGTGTAACAATCTCTCAGCATACCACCGTCACATCACCCAACAGCAAAAGATCGAACGGTGCTTGATTCTTGCAAACCCCAGAGAAAACCTCGATCCTAGAAATCAAACACTATTCAGTTTTGTTTTTACTATTAACTTGCCATATATATTACGTATAGGCAACAAATAAAGATAGATAATCGTCAAAAGAAGCCGAGGATTACGGGTGTTCTCAAGCGGCCCTACAAACACACCTCTTGCTCTTTAAACTCACTCACTCTCTCTCTCATTTGGGTCAAACGAGCCAACAAAGCAAAACCTCTTTCTTCTCTTCTCCACTTTCTCTCTAGATTCTCTCATATTTCCCCTCTTGAGAGTCTAACAATGGCGTCAACGACGTGTGCAAGAGAGGTGCATTACAGAGGAGTCAGAAAGAGACCTTGGGGTCGCTACGCTGCTGAGATACGAGATCCTTGGAAGAAAACTAGGGTTTGGTTAGGCACTTTCGACACTCCCGAAGAAGCTGCTCTTGCTTACGACGGCGCTGCTCGTTTCCTCCGTGGTATCAAAGCCAAAACTAACTTCCCTTCTCCTCTCTCTCTCGACCTCAACCACCTCCCTTCCGCTCCCTCAGCCGCAACCGCCGCCGCAAATAACCAACCCCACCAACACCAACAGCTCTGGTTCGCTGCGCCTCCTCCTGTTCCTCCAAGCTCCGACCATCATCACCAACACCACCGCATTTTTCTCCGAACCGGTGTGCTAAACGACAAAACTTCAGATTACTCTTCTACAGAAGCGCCGCTTTACTTCACCTCCTCGCCTAACACAGCCACGTCATCGCCTGGTTATCAAGTGGTTGGGTTTCCGATGATGAATTCTTCTCCTTCCCCTGTTACGGTGAGACGTGGCTTAGCCATTGACCTCAACGAGCCTCCGCCGCTTTGGCTTTGAAAACAAACGATAAAGATGGATATAGCGGCGCCGTTTTGCCTACTTTTCTATACGGCGCCGTTTGAGACCACTTTCGGTGGAACTACTTTAGTTTCTTTTTTTAGCAAATAGTATCTTTTTGTTAGAGTTAGTAGACTTGTTTTTATAATTTAATCCTTCTTTTGTTCGTTATGTAAGAGTCGGAGATCGATTGTTGTTGTGAGATCCATATGTTGCGGAAAAAACAAGAAACTTCTTAATTAGCAACACAAAAACTTAACAACGTCTGAACGTGGATCTAATTATGTTTGTGGATCGTGTTACGACCGTCGCTTATGTCGGTTTCGAGGGGGTTTTAAAAATCTTATCGTATTCTATGGCGTGTCGTGAAGTACGGACTGACTTGTGCAGCTGTTTGCTTTGCTAGTGTCCTGTTTGACTCACGCGCCTCTCTCTTAAATCACGACAAAAGACGGACTGAGAAAAGAAGGAAACAAACAAAAGAGATAGAGACTAATGAGAGACGTAAATGCTGAGCAAGCGTGTGAGTTTGGACTGGCTTATTCACTTACGGACAAGATATGTGTATTATGAGTCTTGAGTTTGTAAATAAATTGTATTTTTTTATTTATTTTGAAAATTTTCATATGAATTCGAACAAAAGTTTTCTGATAAAATTAGAGGAAGTTTAATTGTCCTATAATTTTTCTGCTCATGTTTACCAATCTTATATATGTTATGCGTGTATACATATATATATAGAAGCATCTAAAAATATAAAATAAATAAAATTTTTGACGGTCCTATATAGATAAATATCAAATTCACATAACAAATTTATCTACAGAAGTCTTAAAATAACGCAAATTTCAGTAGTAAATGAAACAAACATGTTTGATATAATCAAATATCATAAGAAGTCAAATTAATTAACTAAAGGAGATCTCACGTAGCGAAATCAAAACTTTCATGCAGATTGTGAAGATTTTATGTTTATGTTTTATATGTAGAACCGGAATCGTGTAGTTTTATGAGACTATAAAACAGTCATAGAACTGTTACATGTGTTAGACACTTAGACATATGTATTGACTAAACAAAGATCATGCATTATGCATATTGCTTTCATAAAAGATCAAATTCTAACAGTTTCGTTGCAACTTCTTTTTATCGTATTTCATAAGCGATTTGTAATCGACCTCATGTAGCTTTTAGCAAGAGAAAGACAAAAAGAGTTTAGCGACAAATTTTATAATTTAAGAAATATTTAGAACCTAACAAAAAATTTATGTTTTAGGCCTAATAAACCAGTTGTATAATCTGAATTTAAACATATGTTCGCTATGACGACGAACCTCTGCATGTGTTTCTGCGGTGCAACTGAATTTACCAAATTGGCCAAAGAGACCCCACGCGCCGCCGCATGATATCGCTTGTGTTAGTGAAAAATCAATTCAAAACTTTGGGTTGCTACATTACTTTTTTTTTATATGGGCTTAACTGTTTATTTTAGTCCTTCCTTGCGTGTCTCTTGTCGTTTTCATAAACCTTATACCTAAGGTTTATATAATTATTTGACAAAACAAACAAAAAAGTCTTATAACAATTTAGTGCTATTTTTCTTGAAAGTGTGGCGGCAGTGGCCGACCATCAATTTTTGAGGTTTATAATCAATAATGCCTTTTGTGTGTATGAAATGGTTCGAAGATATGTGTCCAAAATAAGTCCCAACAAACTATCCGCGGTTTTGGAAATTATTGGTTTCTGGTTTACAATTTCTGAGTTTTTAACTTTTTGCTCTATGTGAGTATATTGTGTGCCTATTTAACCCATGAATTTAGGTAATAAGGCTAATCTCTTCAAAAATTATTCCTTTAGCTCAAAAAAATTCAAGAGGAACTAATCGTTAGTTTTATGTATCCCATTTGATTTCTTCATCTCCGAGAATCAACAAATTCAAAATGAAGGATTTCTGAGATTTGATATAGAACTGATAGGCTAAGAAAATCAAGATTATTTCTGTCAAAAAAATTATATAAGCTAATTGAAATCTAGTTATATTATATAAGATAATTGAAAGGCAATGGACATTGTTGACAATTGACAGTAATCTTTTTTTTTGGGGGGGGAGCAATAAACATTAATATTTGGGCCAAAAGAATTGATGGGCTGTTTAGCAATCGAGGTCCAAGTTCAGTTTTGTTAACGTTGATACAGATATTGTAGGTAAAGTATGTATATGGAAATGAGATATATATCGAGCAAACCTATACTCATGGACTACTGTATTCATCTAACATTTTGCCATTATTGATCCGACTTATACAAAAGACAGTTAGATGCTACACTACTCTTAACTTCACCCATACAAATCGACCATACAAGCTTTCTCTGGCCAGTACAAAAAATAAGGCTCCCTATGAATCTCTCAAGCCAAAAAAATTGATACTCACATAGAGGACAAAACTCTCTCATTGCAGAACATAACATTTAACCATAAGAAATGGCCAGTATCCATATAGGATTGCAGCCGATAATCAGACGTTATGTTTTTAGCAATGAGACTACCGCCTCTATCTAATGTCAGGCTTTCCCCAACAAGTTTCCATTCCCCAAACTGATATAGAATAAAGAGGAAATCCAAAGATTAGTATCTGAAAGATGGCTAACCTCTCGACGACTCGACCTATTTATAGTTCCTACCAAAACGTGTATAAACTATCGGTTAGGAGTTTGTCCAAAAGAAAAATTATGGGTTAGGAGAAATAAGTAACTATACATGTATAAATGACTTTCTCTTTATTTAGATATATTAAAAGACACAATATCTATGTTTTATTTTTCTATAATAGACTTTTGGTCAATGATAAGTTAAAATACATTCGCATATAAAAAATCGTACATTCATATATAGAAAAGATAACAAATATTATAATCTAAGAATGAAAACCGTACAATTCATTTTCCATATTGGCAAAAATGAAAATTAAATAAGAAATGATCATATAAGTTATCGATATACAAAATTTCATCTTAATTAAAAAAAAAAAAAAATTCAGGTAAATTGAGTTTTAACAAAAAAAAAA
>Ga0041059_1000247_pt1 | contig 36873 bp, 30 predicted proteins | sample AraColnosormetaG_FD_56232 | JGI IMG/M metagenome (GOLD analysis project Ga0041059, IMG submission 56232) | Arabidopsis roots microbial communities from North Carolina, USA - Col MF nosort | ecosystem: Host-associated > Plants > Roots > Unclassified | place: USA: North Carolina | collected...
ATTTCCAGAGTTTAATCTCTATTTTGTAATGCTTTTTAGTTTTCCAAAACATTGTAATTTCAAAGTTTTAATAATCTCAATTGGTTCACCTCCTACTAATTATGCATGCTAGAGATGTTTAATTGTTTACGTAAATTTCATCTTTCTTATATATGGTGTTGTTTCTCCTACTATTGAATTGATCCATTTTTCTATTTTATTTTTTCTGATACATTTGGATTTGTATATGCAGATTCCACAATTTATTCTATTGTGTTCGCTTTGCTCTCATCTTAGCAAAAACATATATCATCTTGCGTGCGTGGAGTAGAGCTGACGGTTCAAATTGATTGTTTTTAATTCTTTTGTTAGTTTAATATCGCCAAAATAAAAGCAGTTAAAAGGCCCAAAAGAAACAGAGTAACTCTGCATTTAAGATTCTTTGTTTCTTGCTCTTTCATTTTCTCTCTCGCACTCGCACTCATCTTGTTTCTTTCCCGTAACGAAAATGGTGAAGAATGGTCGAGATCCTCCGGAGAGAAACTTCTACTGTACAGAAAAAGAAGAAACTGCGCCACCGTTAATGAACATCTTTGATGATTTTAAGAGTCAGATAGAGCGTGAAATCATGACGATATTTCTAAAGACTGCCTATGAATCACTGCTATCCATAGCGATTTCAACGGAAATCATCGTCCCAGAAGATGAAACACGATCTTTGGAGAAAGAGGTTATTAAGCTGATGAAACTGATGAAACTGATGAATCTTCTTGAGCCTCTTGGAAACAGAGTCTCTCGTTTAATGGGTCTTGTGCGTAACGCTGAAGAACACAGAGAAAGAATCGTCAAACGCAACCAAGAATCAGATGTTAGAGAGATATTCAAAATTGCAGCCAGTAGGACTAAGACTCGGTTCCACAAGGCTTTGCAAAAGGAATCATCATCTTCTTCAATGAAATGGGGTTTTACAGAGGCTAAAGATGAAGTACTTTCTCTTGGGATCAGGTTAACTCATGCGCTCATCAAACTCACGTTATTGCGTGTTAAGAAGAACGACAGAGAGAAACAGTTGTTGCTAAGAGATTGGATCTTTGATGAGTCTTACGAGAAACAATCTGCTTTAATGTACTTGTTGGACTATCTTCTCTACAAGGCCGAAGAGTTCGCAGCCTCTGTTGTTGTGGAGGAGAGTGGCAATGATCATCATCGTCAACATATTCTCGAAGAAGATAGGATCGGAGATGATATTCTTACAAGAATTTCTGAAGCAATCTTCATCTTACAATTGCTAGCCATGAATCTTTCGAGAAATGTTCTTACGGAGAGAGATTTGATTGCTACAAATGATCAGCTTCTTCGATGCGTTAGGGATGTGAAATTTGTGGAAAGTACCATTGTTGTTCTGATGAAGGGACGATCTCTTAAGTTGAAGCATAAAGGAAAACAGAGTTTGCTAATGAAGGAGAGAACTGAGACTATCTTCTGGGCGAAAGTGAATGCAGAGCTGAACAAGTGTTGGGGTGAGTCTTTCTGGAAGTATGTTGAAGCAGCAAGACACTTGGAAGCTGTGGTTTCAAGTCAACAAATCGTCTATACGCTCTGTAAGTTGTTCGTTTTCGGGTTTGAATCATAAGTTTCAGAGTAGGAGAAAGAGTGTTGCTTCTTTTTTGTTCGTTACGTGATCTACAAGGAAGAGGACAACTCATGTACTGACAACACATTTTGGCACCTTTCTCTCTCTCTTTTTTGTTTTTTTTGGTGAAACCACTGGATACATAAGAACAGATCCTTGTAGCCACTATGAATTCACTCTGTTTTGTTGCATACTGTGACTTGATTTTTGTTTTGTTAGATATTTTGCAAAACACAATCTTACTAAAAACCAAAATTTTTAACAAACTGTCAGAATCAAGTAGACAATTCAGGTATGAAACTGATATACTATCCAGACTGAATCTGAAACAAAATCTATAAGTCTGCAAAGAAATTATTTGTAGCGTTCAGCGTATTCGCTTTACTTTTTGTTTTCCTCTTGCTGCCTGTAAAGCCAAAAAACACTCGAGATCAGATCATGGTTGTAGTTATCATCTCAAGGAACTGTTTAAGATGTTCCAAAAAGTTTTGCAGGTTTCTCTTTACCTTTGGAAGACTTGGAAGGATCATTGTCAAGGTCCATCCCATCATTGTCGCTGTCACTGTCTTCTGCAGCTCCAGATGCATTCCCAGAGTTGACATTAGAACCTTCTAGAATCTCTTCTAGGTTCCACAACTTCATCACCAAGAACACAAACATGTAAATCATTACAGTAAGAGCTTGAGTTTAGAGAGAATAGATGATACCTTCAGCATACTGTCATGAGCTGTGCTACCGAGAAATTTCTTATCATGCGAGAGAGCTGTAAGAGAGATTTTTAACAGAAAAAATAGAAGTTCGATCAAAACAAAGTACAATAGTCAACATAGATAAAATGTTCTTTAGATATAGAGAAGGGAATGCTAAATACCGAGATCTTCGATAGGGTAGTCGTGTGACCCAATCGGCTGTATGATTCTGTTGGGCAGTATTCCAACAAGGCTGGAGACACATGTAAATAAAATTTGATTGAAATAAGTGAAGATACCAGTAAAGAGCTTTCTCCCATGGAAGCAGAGTTTTTTTTGTTACCTAATTATTCCATTATCACATCCAGTGATAAGTCTGTCCTCATCGAGCTACAGAATAAATCCACAAGGCCTCCATTAGTCAGTGGGCCCCTAATGTTACAGCAACCATATGCAAAACAAAAAAAGTGTATCATCTCACCTTCAGTAGAGCATCAACGGAATTTGGAGCGAGATCAACAAACCGATCGCTGTAAATAGGAAAAACATTTCAGACAGTTTGGTGTCAATACATACAATTTTCCAATGCCTTAAACCTTTGACATAGGTACTGTTAGAGATATATGACATACCTGCAATCCTTGAAAAATCCCCATGAATACAACAAGAGAGTACCATTCTGAGTTCCACAGATAACTTTACGGCCATTCTGAAATCAATCAGGTAAGAGCATACAATAATACATACATTACATAAGTGGAAACAAAAAGAGCTTGGGATGACACATCCTGACTATAAACACTTTTCTGTTTGATAGATAAATTAGTGGATAATCACACAGGAATATAATGGAATTACCTTCATTATAACAACAGAAAGTAGTTCATCTTCAGAAAATTCGGACTGAGATTGGACCTTACTCGTTCTAAGATTACAGACAGACAAAGTCCCGTCTCCACTAAACAGTGTCAAAGAAACCAAAATAACAAATAAGCAGAAAAGTCTTCTATGAAAACTCAAAAGACACTAGCTTCATCGAATCAGATAACTACAAAAATCCAAACCTTGTTACCACTAGCTTCATTGAATCAGATGCAAAGGTCATGCCAGAAATGTAATCCTCGTGTGCATTAAACTCATGAGAGCAAGAGCGCTGTCTTGTATCCCAAATCTGAGGAGATGAACATACAGTGTCAGAAAACAAAGCACATAATTTCACTCCAAATGAGTAATGCACCAAATAAAAATTGGGTAAAGAATCTTCAGGTAGGGAATAACTAAGTTCTTGAGGCTGAAGACACACACACATGACACATCTAAAAATACTAAGGAACACAGATCTTAATTCTTCAGTCACAAAAATTAGAGAGATAGCATCAGAGTGAGTTGGATTATAGTTGCTATACAATTTAAAAGTGATTAAAGACGAAAGAGAATGTAACAGACCTTAACGCAGCCTTTATCATCTCCTGAAGCGATAGTTGTCTCAGTAACATTAATCAAAGTATTAACAGCATCCCTAGAGTAAACAAAGCGAAACATTATCAATCAATAAACAATAACGAGTCAGCTAAAGATGTATCCAATTTAAAAAACGAAAGGGAATAATTGCATACTCGTGAGCATTCTCAAGATGTGCAACCTGCGCACCAGTCTCTACATCAGTTGCTAGAATTGAACAATCAGCTGAAGCAGTGACGATTCCTAAAACCCAACAAAAAAACATATAATGTAAAACATAGCTCAGATATTGAGCTCAGATAGTTGAAGTTTAAAGGAACAAACTTTGGCCATCATCAATGAACCGAACAGCTCTACAAGACTCCTTATGGGCACGAACTTTACGTTCCCTACACAAATTTCAGCGATTCTCTTCTTAGTCTGTCCAGTCAACGAAAGAGACAAACTTTGGAGATGAAAAGAGCGTTTTGATACCTGACAAGTGAAGAATCTGAGTCGTATCGGTATCTGCAAGAGAAAAATTTGGAGATTACATAGATTGTTGATGATTCTTGGGAATGTGGAAAACGAAAGGAAGAAGCAAAGAGAAGGGCTTTAGAAGGAATTACAGATGCAAGTGGCCATCGATGAGACCAGCAGCTACTAGATTCGTCGATGGATGGAAGTCGATACCAAACGCGTTAGCTCCCAAATCGATCTCCATATACACTACAAGAGAATCTTAATTACAAAAGTGAACAAAGAGTCCGTCGCGCCGAATTGAGACTTGAGAGTAGGGTTTAAGGTTTTTCGAGAGATCCTCTGTTTTTTAATTTTGCAATTAAGACCCTCGGATCTATTTTGACTAGGGTTTTGGGCTCCTCTATTTTCTAATTTTGCTATTAGGACCCTTTTTCTTATTAAGTTATAATTGGTTTTTTCTTGCCTATTCTGATATCCACGTTACTTCACCATTCTTCTCTTGTTAAGTTTTTATGGAGAGTGTTTTTAAAAGTTTAGCCTAGAGAACGCTACGAGCTCAAAGCTTTATTCTCTTCTCGTCGGTGGCAAAAGAACTAATACCATCTCTCGTTCTCAAGAAATATCAAGAGTTGCAAATGAATTTGAGGTAGGTCAAGTTTGGAGTCTCTTTGAAATTTGGAACGGTGGAGGAAGAGATAAAGCACGAGACGAGCTCTGTTGAAATTGAAGCTAGGGTTTGAATTAGCGGGACGCCGGAGAGATTAACGGTTGTTGTCAAAAATGCCTCCAGTGACTGCGAGCTCCTCCGTCGTAAGGATGCGAATATTGCCTCCGTGGCTTGACGATGGATGGCTACAAAATTAGTGTGGCTCGTCAAATCAAAGACCCCTAAGATATCATATCTGTGTTTAGAGTTGGACTGTGTAGAACAGCGACACCAAATTTATTTGCGAGTGTGAAGAACAAAGAAGAAGTTTATGAGCAAAAAGATTTGTAAAACGCGTTTGGCAAAAATCTCAAAAAAAATCTTTGTTGTTATGAATGCCGAAATTAAAGAGCAGTATGTAACACTGTAACGGATCATAATTAGTCACACTTACCAATCTCTGCATTAGCTAGTAGTTGAGATCAATTACTCATAACCATATCGTTCCACATTGAGGGTTGTATACTTTCACCATACTGTTGGAGGTTTCTCTAGTTTCACCATTTGGGCTTGCATGTAATGCAAAGTATGCTACGAAAAACATTTCACATTGGCTGGAACCAAGAAGATAATAAATTGCTTTGTATTCAAAACTGTAAATTTGTTTATTTGGGTCAAAGAGTGAAATTCCTAGAAACATACATTAGAAAAGCGTCTATCACATAAGTTTTTTAACTTGTAAAAAGTAACAAAAAAACATAAATGACTAAAGAGAAAATTTCGTTTCAACAACAACAAAAAAAAGTAGTCTAACCCAAGTGCCACCACAAATTGTCTGTGTTTGAGGTGGGCACAGAAGCTAAAGCCTCTTCTGCTCTGCTTTTTTGCCTCAGGCAAAGTTTACACCTTCTTTAAGCTAACTTAGAACCCGAAGAAGCCGAGTTCACTGGCTTTTTCCTTCTCAAAGGTCTCGAAATACTGGTATATGATCGTGACCGCCAACAGAATTCCGGTTCCCGACCCGATGGCTCCCATGAAATCAGCCAAAACGGTAAGTGCACCGATACAAACTCCTCCAAAAGCTGCTGCTGTTGGGATGTATCTGTTCAGTTCCTTCTGTAAGTTTGATTCTCTGTGTCCTGGCATCACCATTTGTTGTTCCTGTGACATTTAATTTTCAGAGTCAGAGATCCAACACCATGTTAACATTCAGGTTATATACATCAAGCTGTTATGATTTTATTACCTTTAGCTGCTTAGCTACATCCCTAGCAGAAGATCCAGAGACTTCAATCCATGTCTTTGAGAAAAGAGCACAAGCAGTGAGCATGAAGACGATGTAGAACAGTGCATGGAACGGGTGAGCTGCCATGTCAGAGAAACTGCAACCACATAGTAACATATATTCATCAAGCTCAGTTGATGCATGCCAACTTTGAATTGATTAAAACGAATAATGAAAGACACTGCTGCATTACCTTGCTGGAGCTGTGATGAGGTAAGCCAGACCACTAACTGGAATAGATTGTCCACTGTACTCAGATTCTTTCCATTGTCCCAAAAGGTTTACAAAGAAATTTCCGCTGAACTTCCGGTAGAGAAGCTGTTGACCACGAGGAAAATTCAATGTCAACAATATGTTATTGTGGAGATACGTCCCATACAGTGAAGTGGAAAGAATGGCTGTACCTGAGAAATGAAGTAAAGATTTGAGACGAGGGCGGATTGGAGGATGATGGGCATGTTAGAGGTGTAGAACAGCTTGATTGGGTAAGAACCCTGTTGTCCACGGGCATTCTTTGATCTCACAGGCAAAACCACACGGAAACCTTGGAAGTAGATCACAATCAGGAAGATCAAGACTGTGGCAAGCAAGTTGGTAACATTTGGAAGGTTTTGCCGGTAGAAAGCTTGGCGGAGAGCCGCAACCTTGTTGGACTTGGTTATCAGCATATGGAACAGTGCAATAACAGCACCTTCAAACTCAGCTCCACGCCCGGTGTTGATGGTAGTTGGGCTAAATGCCTTCCAGATAATGCTTTCACTGCAGAACATCAATATAAACTCTTATGAGTTCAATATACCGAAAAGGATTTTGGATTTTTTAAAGTGAGGAAGAAGTTGACCTACCAAATGTTGGTGGCAATGAAAAGGGAGATTCCTGATCCGAGACCATATCCCTTCTGAAGGAGTTCATCAAGGCAGATAACAATGATTCCAGCAAAGAAAAGCTGAAGGATGATCAGAATGGCATTTCCAACACCAAGCTGTCCAACGGGACCATACATTCCAGAAAGAACATATGCAACAGCCTCACCAATGGCAATCAGAATACCTAGAAGCTTCTGAGCACCATTCCTACAAAATAAGTACAAACACAGAATAAGAACTCACACGACCACAACCTTAGGGTTTTCCAAAAACAGCTCAATCAATTCAAACCAGACATTGAAACAGTTCAACCAAACACGTATTGTAATGCCAATACTTCATAATGGGAAACGAAAACACTTACAAGAGGGCACGATCCTCACGAACATTGTTGTCAACCTCAATAATCTTGGAACCAGCCAAGAGTTGCATCACAAGTCCAGATGTAACAATAGGAGTAATACCGAGCTCCATGACAGTTCCACGGTTGGACGCAAGAATGACACGCATCCAATAGAATGGATCCGCACCGGTGGTGGAATGGATTCCATAAAGAGGAAGCTGACTGCAGACAAGAAAGATGAAGAGAGAGATGACAGTGTAGATAACCTTCTCTCTGAATGGAACCTTCCTATCAGCACTCTGAACCTCAGGCAGAAAAGCCAAGAATGGCCTCACCAAATGCAAAACTCTAAATCCTCCTCCCATTCTAGTATCCGATCAACTTTATCTGCTTCTGTAATAATAAATCACAAATCACTTCCAAGTAAGCTCAATAAATCCAAACGCATGCAACCACATTCATAATCTAGCTACAAAATTCACGAATCACAGTTTTCGCAGCTAAGTAACTGAACAATTTCGTAAACTGAGTCAATCATTTTTGACTCAGTCGATCCAAAAAAACCAGATCTACAATAACGCATCCGATCTACATCGTATTACATACATAGAAATTCGATATCTAGAAAACGCGAAACAGATCTAAGAACAGAGATCAACAATCACACAGATCTGAATAGAAAAGACTCACAAATAACGATTGGAGAAACGAAAACATTAAAGGAGAAAGCAATTGAGGAGATTGGAAGAAGATAAAAGAGGGAGGAGAAGCTTACGAGATATGTATGAAGAGAGAAATAGAGACCGATCAGCTCCGAAACCAGTGGGCTTCGATAATTTATTTGCTTCCCCTTTCCTACGGAGAAAGAGCGTTGTAGTTTTTGATGGTCAACCAAAGACGAAGGTCACCTTATAATCCATTTTCGATTTTTATTTATTTCTCAGGGTATTGCCAAATCGTGGCGACGCGAGAAAAATATGCTCGACACGATAGTGTAACGAATCAGGGTCTGCCACGTCTGCTTTAAGTTTTTTTTTTTTGGGGACACAGATTGGGCCGATGTTTTGTTTTGTAAGGCGGGTCAAATGGGCTTTGGATTTGGTGTCGACATAAACAATTAGTCAAATCTAAACGACCACCTAACGTCTGTTTTTTGGACGGCAACAATTTTAAGAGGCATTTTACAATTTTCACTTTGATAAAAATGTGTTCTCACCACTTCTCAATGTGTTTCTCAATCTCTCTTGAGACACACAAACGTATATGCATCAGATCCTAAAACAAACTAGAACTTTTCAGACTAGTTTTCTCTCGGGTACAAAGTTTTCCCGAGAACATAAAAGACTGTTTTCTAAACAACTCCTACTCGAAGTTTATCTTCTTCATCTGCAAGAATGATCCTCAAAAATTGTAGCCCTGCATAAAAAACACAACTAAATTTAACCCAAAGAACAACACCAAAACAACAACTGTTGATAGGATTCATTAGATTTTTACCTCTTTTACAGAGCTCTCTTCTTAGCTTCTAGTTCAGTAACTGAAGTCATCTTCTTTAGTTTTCATGATCATTTTCTTCAGTTTACCCTGCGAGAAGAACAAATTATGTTGTGTTGGAATTAAGTAACAAACACCAAGTGAGTTCCCTGTGATTGATAATTTCCGTAAGTTGATAAACCTGTAAAAACTTTTTCACAAACGGAAGGACCACCATGCGATACTCAATTGCTGATAGCTTTGGGAATTCATGTAGCTCTCCTTGTGTAAATTCGTTCAGCAATATCTTTGAATCAATCAAATGGAACTGCAAAAAATACCCAAGATTTCTTATTTTTATCAGTAGCCACAGGTCAAAACATGTTATAATGAGTAGAAAGAAACGAAGACGAAGAATACATACCTTCTTTGTCAGAAATTTTCGTAGCTTCCACAGACTTTTTATAACAATGTCATTTTGAACAGCAGTAGATAGCCCAGATATACTCTCCATATACTCTTTGTCGGTTAATACTTCATATTTTGGAGAAGGTGCTCTTTCAAGAACATCTCTTACAACATTCAAGAAACATTTGGTATCATCATCTTGTATCACTACAAGCTCCTCACACTTCATTCGCAGCGCTGACGCATATGTGCTCCGCTGATTAACATTCTTCCTATTGTCTTCTCTGTTACAAATGGTTTCAGCCTCACCCAACATCTTATCATAGGTTACCATTCTATGTCTCTTATCATAGTAGCTTTCCTTTTTCCTAACCATGCCCCTTACTATTCTCAGAGCTGCTAACATATCTCAAAATTGTGTACGCCCTCTCCCATTTGAGACACAAGTTTCTCATCCATTTCTGGGCAGTCGAGAACCCAGGAGACCATCTTGTCCCCCTCAGGTATCACATGCTCATAAATTCCACTGGACTTAAAAGTCTCTACACTCCCTGTGTCATCAAAATGATGCTCTTCTTCACACAGCAGTCTCCCATCAAGAAGCAGATTAGATGTAAGTCGCTCAATACCGATTGTTTCCTTGACCCGGGAATTTTCCCAGAACCTATTCACTACTTTTGGAACTAAACTCGCGCGGACATCTGTGGTGAGCTGTCTAAAATAGTTGAGGATGTGTTCAAGGTGCTTAAGATCTAAGAAGCAGATGCACTGAGGGTTCTTAAAGAAGCTACATTTATCAAGATAGCTCCCAGGAACTTCAAGTAGTTGCAGATTCCTTTCTGTGTAATATATCAACGAGTCCCAAAGGGTACATGAAAGAGTATCATTTTCATTACAAGAAGATTTAAGAACCTGAGCAAACTGTTTGAGTATTTTACTCCGCTCTTCATCCTTAGCTTCAGGCCAATCACTACACCATCCATTAACATAAACAAACTCTTCCCCGCGCTTAGCTCTATCCTTGATCAGATTTGCTGCCGCTACTGTATTCACAGGCTCCCATTTCCCACAACATATCATGTCAGCTAATACCTTATCCACACACTTAGGACGAGCACTGGGATCGGGTACAAATTTTTGCACATGGTTATCTAAGATGTGCCTCTGGCAATCTGTAAAACAGTAGTATACCTGAGAACAAATGTGGCACTTCCAGTATCTCCATCGAAGATTATTGGCAACGGATACACATTTCCCAAAATCTTCTTTCACTTTGTCAACATACTTATTCTCTACATAGTCTATAAGCTTTCTAGAATCTACCACCAAAAGTTCTCTTTTGGTCTTGTCATCCAGATTAACCCAAAAGGTCTTCAATAGATCAAAAGAAGGATCTTTCTTTATCGTTACCATCCGATTAGCCAAAGTACCTGTATCGGAAACAGTCACAGCCGCATGCATCTTCTTTGTTGCAAGATCTATGAACGTATAAAGTTCTGTCTTCAAGCTTTCACTATAGCCTAATAGGGATGTCCACGGTCCTTGAGGTTGCGTAACTAACACTCCCCATTTTGCTTTGGTCGCAGCTTTCTTATAAAACTTGTTTATCCGAAGCTGATCACCCAACTGGATCATCGAACGAGCATAGCCACGAAAGGACCTCAAAGCGTCAGGACACAGAAGAATAGACACTGAATATGCATCGACAGAAGCAAACAAGTATACGCATTTGACGTCGGTGTTATCTGTTTCATAGGCTAGCGCAAAAAAGGTATCACCTTGCAGTTCGTGGTGAGAAAAGCAACTTTCGTGATTCCTATGATCAGAAATCGTTTTCTCGGTTAACTCCAAAGCCTTAATGCGTTCACCTCTTTCTAAAAAGTCTCTGGCAAGTTCGGCTGCTTCCTCGATCTTCTTTATTGTTTCACTGTCGTCACTTTCATCTGAACTCTTCGTCATCATCGTACCCCAGGGGAGTCAGAATTTTCTCGAGAAAATGGTTGGTTTCTTTGGCTTTGACTGAGAAAGAAAAAGTTGTTAGCTTTTCTTGGGAGAGAATTGTTCTGTTCACGAGAAGAAAACAGAGTAGATGCGTTTATATACAACTGTTGGCTGAGCAAGAGGGAGATAAAGAAATGGTCATGTGCATGGCACGTGATGACCTCTCAGTGTGGCATTTCGTCGAGCACCTAGCGTGCGCTCCAGGCTTCGTAGATTAATCTCAGCCTTTGAACTGTACCACCTCTCACCAGTCTTTTCTCTACGGAACGGATCTCTTGCTGTAAGAGACAGACACATTTAGTAGGACGGTATAAAATGGTACATTTCATATTTCCTCGTCTCTGAAAGCTTTCTTAGGTGAAGAATTCTAGAAGAATGAAGCGGAGGTGAGGACTAGAAAAAGGCAAATGATCATTAGACGGAGCCATTTCGTTGGTTTATGTTCCAAGTTTTTATCTTTGAGGTGATTTGTTTTGTTGCTATGAGAGGAAAATCGTCCCTTGAAGTTGAATGTCTCTCTGTGTGTTGTCTGTTTATTTATAGAAGAGATAAGTCGGAAAGTAGACACTTTTTCAACAAATAATTTGCAAAGTAGGTAGTTTTTATAGAAATAAAAGAAATAAACAATTTTCTCTTTTCTCTCTAATACAACTTTTTGTCTAATAGAGATTTTAGAAATGACTTATATAACCTTTTGTTATTTTGTTATGTAGTAAGATAAAGACAAAATTCAAGTCAAATTTTACTTTTTCTTATTTTTCTTTTTACTTAATATTTTTACTTTGTTTGATAATAATTCTTCATAAAAAATTACCATATAATCATATTGACTTTTAAATTTTTTATGTGAATCTAAAAAGACTAATTTTGCTATATTTCAAAAATATGTAGCATTTTTTTATTTAATCCCAGCCGACAGTGTACGTGATATTATTAATACTGGTGTACAAATATTAGTGTACGACAATAATGTAAAAATCAATATATAATATTATTGTAAGAAGTGATAGAGTGAGTATAATAGTATACAAAATGATGTACATAGATGATTGAAAATATGGTGTACATGATCGTACACCTCTAAAGATCTATGAGACAGTGTACTAAAATTGGTGTACGAGATGACGTACACCACTAACTGAAATAATAATTTATACATTCCCTGTAAGTGTACACCAAGTTTTGTACACTTTGTTTACCAATATTGTATGCTATCATTTAAAAGTTATATACACATTCTATTCAATCGTCATAATAGTTTCATTCATTTTGTACACCATCAAGATTAACTTAATCATGTACACCATCATGTACACCATTATATTAAGTAATAATATTTGGTTTATGCAATCATTATATTTGTAAAATATTAAAAACAATATTACTTCTATTTATGAATATCGGTATACACATTTGTACACCAATGAATAATGTTTAGTGTACAAAACGATCTTTGAAATGTTTGTGTATTAAATTGATGACATATAAATACTCTAAAAGTCAACGTAATTTTTTTTAAAAATTATTTAAGAAAACTAAAATAAAAATTAAAAAGATAAAGACAAATAAAATAAAGTAAACATGGTCTCTCATATTATTTTTATTCTCTCTCAAGATAAAAGGTATTATAGTATTTGATATGTATTTTGTTTTTTAGTCTATTAGACATATCCTCTATCTCACAAAAAGCAAAAAAAATGTCTATATCTCTAATTTCTAAAAAAACTACCTACTTTGCAAATTATTTTTGAAAAAGTGTCTACTTTGCCAATAAACCCTTTATAAAGGGAAGACGAGTTTAGGTACAATTTTGGAATGTTGGTTATATGACAATCAATCTGTTGAAATTACTATAATCTTTGGGTTAGTGAAGTAAAAGTGTGACCAACCTACTAAATTTATCTGCTATGACCATGTCTCAAGAAGTTATAGACCAAAGTTTATGAAGATCAACAATGCATTGTATTGTGTCTATTGTCACATACAATACAAACATATATGCATCTGATCCTAAAACAAACTACAAATTTTCATATACAGTTTTTCTCTCCAATCCAAAAGTTTTTCCGAGAACATTAAAAGACTGTTTTCTAAACAAGTAGTACTCTAAAGTTTTTCTCCATCTGGAAGAATGATCCTCCAAAAATCTTAGCCCTGCATGTTGACAGAATCTCCTGCAGCAACTGAATTGCTATTTGTTTCCATCATCTTTTTCAGTTTATCCTGCCAGAAAACAAATTAAGTTAAACTGGCAATAAGATTTAATCCAACACCAGTGAGTCAGTGACTGGTCTTTGAAGTTGACAAACCTGTAAGAACTTCTTCACAAGCGGAAGGACCACCAAGCGATACTCAACAACTGATAGCTTTGGGAATACATCTATTAGCTTTTTGTATGTGCATTCGTTCCGCAAAATCTTTGAATCAATCAAAAGGAACTCCAAAACAAAAAAAAAACACCTCATATCAGCCGTCACAGATCAAATCCTGTTGAAATGAATATATAAAAAGAAAGAAGAGGAAGAAGAATACCATCTCTTTCAACGATTTCCTTAACCTCAACATACTTTTCTTAACTTCATCATTTGAGACAGTAGCAGAGAGTTTGGATATACACTCCATATCTTCTAATACGCCAAATACTGGAGGGCATAGTTTTACAAAAACATCTTTTACAACAGTCCAGAAATATTTTCTATTATCATCTTGCTTACCTACAAGCTTCTCACATTCCGTTCGAAGCGCAAACTCATATGTGCTCCGCTGATTAACATTCTTCCTAGTGTCTTCTCTGTCACAAATGGTCTCAACCTCACACAACATCTTCTCATAGCTTAGCATCTTCCGTCGCTTATCATAGTAGCTTTCCTTTTTCCTAACCAGGCCCTGTACGATTCTCAAAACTGCTAACCATATCTCACGATTGTGTAAGCCCTTTGCCACCTTTGCCATTTGAGACATAAATTCCTTATCGATTTTTGGGCAGTCAAGAATCCAAGAGACTATCTTATCACCCTTAGGCATCACATCCTCATAAATGCCAGTGGATTCATAATGCTCTACTGTCTCATTCTGATCCAATTCAAGCTCTTCTTCACACAGCAGTCTCTTATCCAGAAGCAGATTAGAATTAGTGTGTCCCTCAAGATCGAGTCTTTCCTTGACCAGGGAATTTTCCCAGAGCTGATTCACTACTTTTGAAACCAAACTTTCGCGGACATCAGTGGTGAGCTGGCTAAATTTTTTGAGGATGTGTTTAAGGTGCTTAAGATCTAAGAAGCAGATGCACTGAGGGTTCTTAAAGAAGCTACATTTATCAAGATAGCTCCCGGAAACTCCAGGTAGATCCAGATGCTCTTCTGTGTAATCGATCAACCAGTCCCAAAGGGTACATGAAAGAGTACAATTCTCCCTAGGGCAAGAAGCTTTAAGAACCTCAGAAAACTGTTTGAGAATGGTTTCCCGCTTTTCATCACCCGCTACAGGCCAATCACTACACCATCCATTAACATAAACAAACTCTTTCTGGCTCTTAATTCTATCATTAATCAGATTTGCTGCCTGCGCTATATCCACTGGCTTCCAATCCCCACAGCATATCATGTCAGCCAAAATCTCATCCACATACTTAGGACGATCACTGAACTCGGGTTCATATTTGTGCACATGCTTATCTAAGATGTGCATCTTGCAATCTGTAAAACAGTAGTTAACCTGAGAACAAATGTGGCACTTCCAGTATCTCCAATGAAGTGATATGAGGCTGATTACACATTTCCGAAAATATCGTTTTACTTCCTTGCCATACTCATTCTGAATATATTCAATAAGCTTTCGAAAGTCTACTACCAAAAAATCCCTTTTAGTCTTGTCATCCAAATTAACCCAAAAGAATTTCAATTGTTGAAAAGGATTTTTCTTTTTCAATACCATCTGATTAGCCATAGTACTTGTCTCAGAAACAGTCACAACCGCATTGCTATTCTTCTCCTTCTTCTTCTCTTCTGCGTATCCATACCACCCATCAAATTCTTTGTTCAAAGCGGTATATTTCTCTGAGGAATTCGTTACGGACAATGCCTGATATGCTTTCGACGCAGCTTTCCTATAAAACTTCTTTATCCCAAGCTGATCACCCAACTGGATTAGCGAAAGAACACAACCACGAAAGGACTTCAAAGCGTCATGACACGGAAGAGTAAACATTGAAAACGCATCGAGAGAAGCAAACAAGTATACACGTTTGATGTCGTTGGTGATCTCTGTTTCTTCTGCTAGTTGATAAAAGATATCACCTTGCAGTTCGTGGTGAACATAGCAGGAAGATTCGTTCTTCCCCTGATCTGAAATCGTTTTCTCGGTTAACATCAAGGCTTCAATACGGTTACCTTTTTTCCAGTAGCCTTTGGCGAGATTGTATTCATCGTCAATCTCCTTTTTTGTTTCTTTGTCATATTTTTTCTCTGGATTCTTCATCATTCGAACGCAGGTAGTCAAAGTTTTCTCGAGAAAATGATGGGTTTCTTTAAGGTCCAAGGAAATGGGAGAGTGAGAAAGAAAAGAGAAAGCTTTTTCTTGGAAGTGTATTGGTTCTGTTTCTGTTTACGAGGAAAAAACAGAGTCGAGGCGTTGATATACAGCTGTTGAGGGAGATAAAGAGACGGTCATGTGCAAGGCACGTGATCTTCATTGCGTAATAAGTTTTTCAAAAGACCAAACTCTCAGTGTGACATTTCGTCGAGCACCTAGCGTGCGCTCCAGGCTTCGTAGATTAACCTCCGAACTTTGAATCGTACCTCTCACTACTCTCTTCTCTATGTATCTCTCGCTGCAAGACAAACACATAGTAGAAGTATACCATGATCATTTTCCAAGTAAGGTTTTTCTCATCCTCTCTCACCGTTACCAACATTTCATATTTCTTTGTCTCTGAAAGCTTTCTTGATGTGATCACCGACGAAGAAGTCGAGAAGACGGAAGCGGAGGTGAGGCCTAGAAAGAGGCGGAGCCATTGCTCAAATAGCGTTTGAAGTTTTGATCTTTGATGTAAAAATTTGTGTTGAACTATGAGAGAAAATAGTTCATTGAATGTCTCTGTGTGTGCAATTTTGGAATGTTTTTTCGTTGATAAAGTGAGACAACTAATCTTGGATTAGTGAAGTAAGAGGGTTTTCTTTTGGATTAGAGAGAAATTGACTTCCTAACAATTTGTAAAAAATGTGTTTTCACCACTTTCCTGATAAATTTGACAAAGCCTGTGAATATCAACAAGAGCTTTCCATTGTATCTATGTCCCAGTTTTTCTCAATCTCTCCAGACACACAAACATATATGCATCTGATCCTAAAACAAACTACAAATTCTCACACCATGTTTCTCTCGGATCCAAAAGATTTTCCGAGAACATAAAAGACTGTTTCTAGACAACTAATACTCAAAAAGTTTGTCTCCATCTGCAAGAATGATCCTCCAAAAAAAAATCCCTGCATCAGATAGTCAACTCACTTTAACTCAAAAAACAACAGCAAAACAACAACAGATTTCAAAGATGTCTCTTCTTAGGTTTCCGTTCAGCAGAATCTCCTGCAGCAACTGAACTGCTGTTTGTTTTCATCATTTTCTTCAGTTTATCCTGCCAGAAAACAAATGTGTTAAATTGGAATTAAGTGAATGATCTTTGATTAATAAAATCCACAAGTCGACAAACCTGTAAGAACTTCTTCACGAATGGAAGGACCACCAAGCGATACTCAACTGCTGATAGCTTCGGGAATACATCTATTAGCTTTTCGTACGTAGATTTGTTCTGCAAAATCTTTGAATCAATCAAAGGGAACTGCGAAAAAGAAACACCTCATATCAGCCATCACAGATCAAATCTTGTTCATATGAATAACAAGAAAGAAGAGGAAGAAGAATACCTTCTCTTTCAGTGATTTCCTTAGCGTTAACAGACTTTTTTTCACATCATCATTCGGGACAGTAGAAGAGAGTTCGGATATACACTTCTTATCTTCGAATACTTCAAAGCTCGGAGAGCTTTGTCTTTCAAAAACATCTCTTACAACACTCAAGAAACATTTTGTATCATCATCTTGCTTACCTACAAGATCCTCACATTTCATTCGAAGTGCAGACTCATATGTGCTCCGCTGATTAACATTCTTCCTAGTGTCTTCTCTGTCACAAATCGTCTCAGCCTCACCCAACATCTTCTCATAGGTTAGCATCTTCCGTCTCTTATCATAGTAGCTTTCCTTTTTCCTAATCACACACCGTACTATTCTCAAAGCTGCTAACCATAGCTTACTATTGTGTACGCCGTTTGCCATTTGAGACACAAATTCCCGATCGATTTCTGGGCAGTCAAGAATCCAAGAGACGATTTTATCACCCTTAGGCATTACATCCTCAAAAATCCCTGTAGATTTATAATGCTCTACTGTCCCTATCTTATCCGATTCAAGCTCTTCTTCATACAGCAGTCTCTTGTCCAGAAGCAGATTATAAGTAGCTACTCCCTCAAGGTCGATTCTTTCCTTGACCTGGGAATTTTCCCAAAACTGATTCACTACTTTTGGAACTAAACTCGCGCGAACATCTGTGGTGAGCTGTCTAAAATACTTGAGGATGTGTTCAAGGTGCTTAAGATCTAAGAAGCAGATGCATTGAGGGTTCTTAAAGAAGCAACATTGATCAAGATAGATCCCAGGAACTCCAGGTAGTTCCAGATTCTCTTCTGTGTAATCTCTCAACCAGTCCCAAAGGGTACATGAAAGAGTACAATTCTCCTTGGCACAAGAAGATTTTAGAACCTCGGCAAACTGTTTGAGTACGTTTTCCCGCTCGCGATCTTTCGCTTCAGGCCAATCACTACACCACCCATTAACATAAACAAACTCTTCCCCGCGCTTAGCTCTATCCTTGATAAGATTTTCTGCCTCCGCTGTATCCACAGGCTTCCAATCCCCACAGCATATCATGTCAGCCAAAATCTCATCCACACACTTAGGACGAGCACTAAAGTCAGGTTCAGAGTTGTGCACATGATTATCTAAGATGTGCATCTTGCAATCCGTAAAACAGTAGTTAACCTGAGAACAAATGTGGCACTTCCAACATCTCCATCGAAGATTATTGGCGATGGGTATACATTTCTGAAAGTGCTCTTTTACTTCCGTCCCATGCTTATCTTGTATATAGCCTATAAGCTTTTCAAAGTCTACTACCAAAAAGTTTATTTTGGTCTTGTCATCCAATTTAACCCAAATCTTCTTCAATCTATCAAAAGAAGTATCTTCTTCCCCAGGTTCTTTCTGATTATCCATAGTACCTATATCAGAAACAGCCACAGTCGCCTGCATCTTCGTTGTTGCAAGATCTATCCAATTCTGAAGTTCTGTCTTTATCTTGGTAAAATAGCCACCATCCGTAGACTTTCCTTGAGGTGACGTTATGGACATTCCCAGCTTTGCTTTGGACACAGCTTTCTCATAAAACTTGTTTATCCGAAGCTGATCACCCAACTTGATTAGCGAACGAGCATAGCCACGAAAGGACCTCAAAGTCAAAGCGTTAGGAGACAGAAGAGTAGCCATTGAATACGCATCGACAGAAGCAAACAAGTATAAGCATTTGAGGTCGGTGTCATCTGTTTTCTTCGCTTGGGCATAGAAGATATCACCTTGCAGTTCGTGGTGACTAGAGCACTTTTCGTGATTCCCATGATCAGAAATCGTTTTCTCTGTTAATTTCAAAGCCGAAATGCCGTCACGTTCGAGCCAGAAGTCTCTAGCAAGTTCGGCTGCATCGTCGATCTTCCATTTTGTTTCACTTTCGTCTGTACTCTTCATCATCATCGTATCCAAGGGAGTCAGAATTTTCTCGAGAAAATGGTGGTGGTTTCTTTGTCTTTCATGAGAGACTGAGAAAGAAAAGAGAAAAAAAGTATCAGCTTTTCTTGGGAGAGTACTGTTCTGTTTACGAGAAGAAAACAGAGTAGAGACGTTTTATGTAACTTGAGCCAGAAGGAAGAGATAAAGAAACGGTCAGGTGCATGGCACGTGATCTTCTTCATTGGGGAAATAATAATTTCACTTTTTATTTTTAGAAGTGAAGTCTCACTGGGACATTTCGTCGAGCACCTAGTGTGCACTCCAGGGTTCGTAGATTGGTCTGACTTTGATCGCTACTCTCACCATTCTCTTGCTGCAAACACACATAGTAGAATGTACAAACAATGATAAGGTTTTACATTGAACGAATTGAGAAGAAATTATGTTGACGTTTTTCTTATAAAGACCTTCGTTTAGGAGAAGAGACCATGGATTTCATTTCTAGAGCTCACTTCATCTATGTATCCTATGTTTATATAGTAATGTACAACAATAGAAATATTGTGTGATCGTGATCTTCTTTGGAAGATTTATATGTAGATAGACGAGAGAAAATGGAGAAAGAAGAAGAGTCGTTTATGAAAGATTACGTCAAACCATATATGTTAATAAAGTTGCAAAGTCACAAAGAATTAAATAAATCTCAAGAATGTTATGTAAAGAGTAATTAATTAGCAAAATATAAACGATCCTAATGGGGTCACTCATGAACTAACTTGGCTAATATAGTCAGCTTCAATATCTTGATATCGAGACTTTCATCTAGCTTAACTATACCGTCCTGACCGTCCTCACCAATGACCTTAGCTGTTGAACCACAATACTTGCCTCCAAGAATCTTCACACGTTCGTTCTTCTTCGGACAAACTAGGCTCACTTTGTTCTGTGTCGCTCTTATCGTCTCGCCTTCACCTCTGTGTCCAAGTGCGACTACACAGGAGCCATCCTGATGATGACCACAAAGGAAAAAGAGGCTTACATAATCAGTAAACTGGAAAATGTTTACTCCAATACAACATTCTTCTGTGTAGTTTAAAGAGGACAAACCGGAAGAACATCTCGAATAACACCGGGATTTCTATCCTCTCCAGCTTTGTGTACATTGACCAATATACCGGGTATGAACCTGGTTTCTGCATCTCCACCTGGTAGAGTTAAGAATATGAGAATCAAAAACACCAATGGTATAAAACTAAGAGATAGGCAGGCACCTATATCAAGAGACATGACATCGAGATCGGTTCCAGGAGTCATTGCTTGTCCTCCGGGTGTGGTAGGTAAGTAGGAAGTTGAGCTTGGTGTCATAGGACTTGGGGCATTAGCTGCATGAGAAAAGTGTGTGAGAATAAGATTCGTCAAAGCAAGAAACCGTTAAGGCATAAAAGGTAGTAGACAAAACCATTGTTTATTGGTGTTCCGGCATCTCTGTAACTACTACGACCAGGAGTACTACTACCCCAATCTGATCCAGGCGTAGCTGCTTCATATGGACTTGTTCCCCATGATCCCGGGTTCCCATCTTCCCAGTTATCCCTGAGACACAACAACCATATTTTGGTTTGAGACACTTGCTCAGAATGTGAAATATTTATGGGAATAAATGAAGAGTGGCCATGTTAAAGTACCTAGGAGGACTCATAGGCATGTAAGGATTCCAAGCTCTACCACGCATAGGTGTCCTCATTCCATCATGGATAGGTGTAGCTGAATTTTTTACATAAACATATCAAACATGTTGTCAAATGAGAAACAAAAACACAAACAAATGATTGGATCTTGAAACTGCGAAATTAAGGTGACAAACCTCCAGAATGCCGCATTGGAGTCATACAGGGATGAAGTGGAGTCCGGGAAGGATGCATAGGAGTTTGGCTTCCCATATTATACTGCGGGGTTGCGACTACATTATCAGTCATATCTGATATCGCCTTCCGCTCAACTGTTCATACAAAAAGAGTTAGAATTCATTCAACATTCAGCAACCAGCTGTGAATAGAAGTGAAATTACAGTGGAGCTTGCCTGTCACAATCTTGGCCTCAAGTTCCACACGCACTAGCTTATCTTTGACTTCAACTAAACGCCCACTATATCCCTTGAAAGGCCCCAGACGAATTTTGACATAAGTACCTACCAAATGATCGTCACCCCTTCTCCCTCGTCCACCCTGATGTCTCCCTCCAGCTCCAGCTGCAGTAAACGAATGCATTCTAAGTTACGCATAACAGTTTCAGACTAAACCTATTTACAAGTCATACGTAGGGGGGCCCCTCTTTAACATGCACTGGACGAGTCAAGAATAAAGAACCAAAATAATACGAAGAAATCTGACATACGGTTATATCCCATGTCTGCCCGTTGGAATCTCCTTGGAGATGGAGGAACCAGGGCTGGTGTCTTGAAATTGCCACCAGCAAGAACACAAGATGAGCATCTAGTGCAGATAAATCCAGTGTGTTCAAGGTTATGCCGGTCATGTATAAACAACACTCCTTTGTAGATTTGCACCACTGGACCTTGTTTACCCTATCACAAATATATAAATCGGTATAAGACTTATCAAATGATATTTAAAGAGTTTGCTAACAAAAAAACGACCAGACTGCAAAGGAACTCACTTTGCTAGGACCCTCAATGACCCTGACAACATCTTTCACCGCGACGACATTTTTGTAACGGTCTTGCACATTGATTTTCTTCCAAATTTTGTATTTTATTTCGCTGGCTTTGACAATAGAGACCTCTGAGCTGTCAGGAACCCCTTTAAGAATCTGAAATAAAATGGAGTTACAGCAAATCTTGAAATAAATAATAACATTATAGCATTGACATGATAAGAGGCATTTGTATGATTGGTAAGTTACCTGGATAGCTTCACTATCAAGTTTTAGGATTACTCCAAAGCTAAAGTCACTGCATCGTGTAATATAAAGCTATCATACCGATAGAAATGATATCAATTAGAGGTGGTTGGGCGCATTCAACTTACCTTAGAATCACAAGATCATGAAGTNCATAGTCCCCAATTTTTGTGACACCTTTAGTCACTTCTGCACTCTTGGCAACATGATCAGCGAAGACGCAAATCTACATATAAAATATCATCCCCATGCGTTATATTACCCTTGTCAGAAATTAACACACAACTTAAACAAAATATGCCTTACATGTTCTTTGGTTGTATCAGACAGAATGATAAGCATATGCTGATCAACTTTGACAATCATGCCAGTTCCTCCTTCATGGATGCCAGACACAACCTTCACAAAATTTCCAGGTTCAAAGTATTTACAAAGCTCTCTCCCATTAACCGCAATAGGATTCTGCAACAGTGAATACAGTCTTTTACTGGCTACAACATTTTAGCAACAAATATGTTGTTTATGAAAAGATGAAGATTTTGGATACTTACAGGAAGATCTTTCATCTCTGATCTGATAAGGACATTCTCTTCATCTACTTTCTCAATCCAGCCCTTCAAGTTTTTAAGATCCCCCTTGATCACAATAACCGCATCACCTTTCATGAAATGACCCTTCTTTCTATTTGCAAATAAAGTCGACTCATCAACGAAGTCGATCTCCCCATTTTCATTTGGTCTCTTGAATCTTTCAAGTTCATCGAAGGTTGGTGTTACATTCTGAGCAGCAATGGACTTCGTCGATACTTTCTTGTAAAGAAAACCATCTTTGAAAAGCATTCCACCGATATTCTCAAAGTAGTCACCCGTCATTGGATCACGCCGGTGCTCAACACGTATGTGAAGTTCCCTATAATCACGTTACAAATACTGATAAATCATAACCAAAGAACACAATTATTGCTTAGAAAAACATAGGATAGTTTCACCAGAAGTCTGGAACAGTACCTTGCCTCATCAATGTTCATGAAACGTGGAGGTGGAGCAAAAGCTTTCTTCTTGACATTCTCTGTTCCTTCCTACATATACCCTAAGTATATAAGATAGGAAGAAGTATGTTTCACAATACACAGCATTTGTTACACTTAAGTATAAAAAGGTCGTATACCAGCTTATTGGCTAGAGCCTGCAGATCAATTCTTGGGATCAACTTGACTGTGACCCTCTTACGTACATTATCAACATCAACCACCTGTACCAAACTTAAATTTCAGAAAGGTTTCAGAGAACTCTGAACACTTAAAACACATGAAAAATGGATCGTACCTGAGCTAGATCACCCTTATATATCCCAAGTTTCATTCTAACCCACGAGTCACGGGATAAATCGATTGCTTTACTCTCGACAGAAAGAACAGCAGTCATTTCTTTTATGGGGACAAGCAAAATCTTCTGATTAGCATAAATATTCCGCATGCCCTTGATAGCCTATACCACAGAGGAAAATATATCATCAAACTATAGTCAAAACATCAAAATATTGCTACGAAAACAGGACAAACCATAAAAATACCTCTTTCACATGAGCTTCCATATCCGCTTCAATATATACATAGTTTTGAAGATGATCAAGAGCAATAGCAGATCTAATCTTGAACTCTGATCCTCTATCTACGATTTTTTGCATAAGACAAACAGCAACTTCTCTTTCACGTCCAATCTGTGATTCCATTGTAAAACATCAGTGCTCTGAATTGAATCAAACATCCAAGTTAAGAGATAACAAGAAAGAAATCATACCGCACATTTCACCAGCCACAGTTTAGGGTCACGGACTGATGGCAAAAGCGCTTGTTGATCAACGTCGTTAACATCATCAAGCTCATAATCATCCTTTGCATATTTCGTAGACAATCTTTCCAAAGTTCTCTTTTCCAACTCGTCGACATCTTCTTCATGAGGATGAAACCCCCGTTGGTAATATTGCCTACGATGATCAGAATCCTCATTAGGAAGGTCAGCTTCACCACTTACAATGAAACCTGCAAATTCATAGTCAAAGGAGATGACTTTGTGATATTCTTCTACTTCAAAATCAATAAAAACTGGAACTTTCGAATTCAATCAAGGAATTCAACAAAGAGAAAAATCCCCAAATTTCAACTGTTGCTTACCGTCTTCAACGTCCACATCATCATCGTCGTCTTCGACGTCGTCATCTACCTCAACCTCCCAGTCAATGAAGGCGGAGCCCGAAGACTTCTTTTTACTCCCTCGCCGACCATCGGAATCTGAATTTGATCTTCCCCTTTTCTTCCCTGATCTTCCTTTGCGGCTACTTCTGGGTTCATATTCGTCTTCTTCGTCCTCATCCTCCATCTCCGAGTCATCTTCATGTGAATAATCGTCGTCTGAGTACTGAGACATGGTTCGATTACAGAGAAACTAGGGTTCCGATTAAAAATACCCAAAATCTAGAACATCGCGAAATATCCTCGCTCTTACTCGAGTCGAGAAAAACCCTAAAACCCCTGAAGAATCGAAAGGAGCAGACTTTTTCGCTTCTCGCTAAATTGCAAATTCTAACGCATGAAATTTTATCAAATTGTGAATTGCCGCTTACTCAGTGTACTTATATAGGATGTGGTATATTTTATATTCCCATTTTGCCCTTTCTTTAATTTAACCCAGTCATGGTTCACTAAGCATTGATTTCGGTTTACCAGTTTCTAACCATAAATTCTAAATCCTCCAATAAATAAACAACCATGATCAAGACAAGCCAATTCTCATATGCGTGGTTTCTGCCACGGCCATGGAATCGGTCTTTTGATCAAACAATGGACCAACCATAAACTTTGCCGCATACAAATCATAATTCTGATCCAACATAAACATACTAAGCTAAAGTCGACAAAGCTAAGTTTTTTTTTTTTTAAGTTTTAAAGTTTAGTTACATAACCAATGTTTCACTGACCCGCTTGATGCATATATAGAAGAATTCATTACCTTCATGCATCTACTGATCGCCACGAGGAAAGAGTTTGTGACCATCGATCTTTTTTAATACAACATCTTTGAAACATAACAAAGACACATTGATAGATATCGTTCAATGATTTTCTTGAAAGTTAGAACTTAGAATCGTCGATTTCGACGAGTTTGATCCAAGGGAACTAGTGTCCACTTGGACTCAAAAATTAAAATCTTACTAACCAAAAACCAACAAATTAATATAAAACATTGGCGCAAGAGAATTACCGGGCAAATCTCCTTTGGCAGAGAGCTCACCACAAACATTTATGCATATGATGCAAGAATGAAGTAATAGATCTCTGCCAATGGTGATCTTGCCCTGTAATGCATATTCACCTTCTCTATGTATTTTTCATCTCTCTACTGCAATAATTATATGTGTTGTGTTTATATATAACATTGCAATAAGCATATTCAATGGCACTATCCTTCCAATCTAGAATAAAATCTCTCTATACGTACGTTTGTATAATTTTATAATTTAAGATGATTAATATTCGAGAATTAAACTTTTGACTTGCCAAAAAGTTTGACAAAGACAACTTGTAAAGGTTTATACTCTAAAAATGGAATGATCCATGGTATTGTCCTCTCCAGAGTTTTATTTTGGAAAAACTCGCAAACTTTTGCTTCTTAACTTTCTCTTTTTGCAATGTTAAGTTTATTTACTTTGAATTTTGCTAGATAGTAGTAAAATAATGAGTTTAACAAGAAAAACATTGTAGCACCCAATCATAGCAGAAACATAGCCTTTGCGAGCAACTACAAATGATTATGAACCAATCAACCTAAGACATAAATTGTTTATTGTATAGTTTTGGCAAGTGCACATTTTTCTCTTGTTCATAAAAAATAGTTCAAACTTTTATGAAAACTTAAGTACGAATATTGTTATTATATAAAATCAGTTATACAATTAAGTCAACTTTACCATTGTGGTATAAAGTCTTATTTTTTAATTAGTCCATAGGTAGAATATAAATTCAAATAGACAAATACTTATTTAAAAATAATAAAAATGCTTGTATATATCCTATTCTTGTAGCACCTTTGGAGATTTTATGATTTAGGTTTGAAAAGGCCAAATATCAAAGTTAGATGCGTCAGGTACTGGCAGCATATTCAGTAAGTATATCCAACTAAAACAAAACTTGCATGCTATTGTAACTGATCATTAGCTATTTGACAAATCACATAAGATAATATATACTGGCTTTAGATTATAGATAACCGTTTTAAGTTTTTTACTTAGCAAGATCTATACTAATCATGAGAGATGTCACCAGCCAACGAGGATCAATGTCCAAATGCATAGTTATTAGCAATCAATTCTCGGTTTTCACAAGATATAGATCAAACCTAAAGATCCTTAAAACCATTTTGTTACGATAATTATTTTGTAAAATGAATCATGTTACATTTCTTAGTATTTTATGATAAAAATTTGTAAACCGTTATATCGTTTTAACTTGATTGTGGAACTTGGGTTTTCGGATTCTCATTAGTTTAGCATTCTTTGACTATGTGTGTGAAAGCCTCTAACGAAGAGATAACGTCCAAATCAAAAGAAAGGAGTTAATTTGAAGAGGCTCTAGTAAAATCTTTTACAATTATCAAATTACAAAAGTATATGAGCTGCCTCAAATAACACTATTAAATGAAAATATTAGCTACTAGATTTGGATATTGGAGAAATGAATAACCCCATAACGTTAGTGAAGCATTGCGAGGCAAATCTCCTTTGGCAGAGGAAAATGATGAGAAAATAACATATAAGGGTCATCAACTTCCACTGCCAATAGAGGATTCGCCCTGTAATGCTTTCTACCAAGAAATAATCTCAGTTTTCCTCTCTCACTTTATTGCTTCAAAGGATAAACTCAAACTATGTAATGTATATGTAAACCTTGATATAAAGAGCATATGCTATGGAACAATTTCCTATCAAAACATGAATCACAAAACTTAATATACCATTTACTAGCCTGGTAACTTCTGAAAGCAGAAGCATGAGGACCGCATGAAGGGGTCTTTAGGATTATACTAGACACATATGCTCTATGAAACATGGGATGTGCCAGAGAATATGCTTTCTATACGCATTCATTCACTATATAGAAACACTTTCATCAACTATATATACATACTTTGCTAGTCCAACTTCCAATAACTCAAAATGCAATGTGAAATATGAAGAATATATTAAATAGTAGTGAAGATGCATGTTTATGAAGACAGAGAGATAATGTATGGTTGGATTACTGGGCGAATACTCCTATGGCAGATCGCATTGGCTAGATATGCAAGTAAAATGCTTCTCTGCCAAAGGAGATTTGCCCCGCAATTCATCCCATGCAAAACAATATATCTTTCTTTATAGTCTCTAGGCAATTTATGGTTATATTTCTTGGTTATCAGGTTTTATAGATCGAATCCTAGATCAATCTTGGAATCTAAAACTACCATGAAAGGTCTCTGTTGGTGAGTGTCTCTCAAAAGTACGAGGCATTAATTTGAATGTTTCTATGTTATGATAATGTTTTTTTAATTCATCCTTTCATACAAATATTTTTATCCTTCTTCAGAACATATAAATAAGTATTTCCATTTGATTATGGAAGTTATCGTGTCTTCAATCCTAGTGAAAAAAAAAAGAGAAAAACGCGTGAGTCACGTGAGGTCATGCACACACTCTCTAAAATTCTCATACGGTTCTCGAAGAATAGCACAATCGTCGACAAGATTCTCAAAATAGTAACACAATCGTCTTTCATCACTGTTCTTATGAGATTCTTTCTTTCTTCTGTTGGTTTATGATTTATATTTTTTGTTTCACAAATTTTGAGTTGCACTTGTTGTTGTTGATTGATTGCGAGGAAAGAAAGAAAGAACCACATCTAAGAAAATCAAATATAGTGTCATCAACCATTCCTTATAGTCAATACTTAATATGTAATTTGTAAATCATGTCAACGTAACTATATTTCACTCAAGATTTTAAATCTTTCATTTTGAAACTAGAAAAACAATTTTTCCCTCACGAAAAACTAGGATGTTTATGGCGTGGACCAAAAATAAATGATGAAAATAGGTTTATTAGTCCAACGGCAATATAAGAGGTCAATGTTAGTATATGGGCCTATAATTCTATTAACCACATTGGCCCATATATAAGGCGTATAATGAGCCCATGTGGGGGATTACAAGCAAATAACCAATAGATGTACGAAATTGCCCCTTCTCCAAAGAGATGCAAAACAAGTCTCAAAATGGTTTTGTTCTAATAGTTAAGAGTCAAAATCTAGTAATCTACAGTCAAAACTCTAAATTGTCCATCTGTTGGACTATGAATCAGAATTTGATCTAAGAATTTTGATTCTATCATCTCTTTTCCATATAATCTAGATTCAGAATCAAATGATAAAGTTACCAACAGATATACATATTCAAGTGTTTTGGTAGTAACCACTAATCTTTTTGAAAAACCAATGAAGCAAAAGGATAGTGAGCAGAAAAACCATAAAGATGCAGCAAGATTGTCCTCTTCCTCGTCTTCTTCTCCCATCCAATGTATTGTCTCTTTCGCCGCTCCAATCCTCCATCAACCTTACTGTAACATTCTTCGCTGTGCAACCGCAGATTTCACACACACTGCCAAGAACACCAAACAAAAGCACCGAGTTTGACTTAATGTTGAATCTTGTCCATTAGTCCATACTCTTACTAAGCTAATAACAGTCGAAGATATTGAATTCATTACCTGTTTCCTCTTAACTTGAACCAGGCTTCAGCGCAATGGAAATGTGCAAGGCCAAGCTCGTTTTTACATTTGCAACCAATCTCAATCAACTCCGGACTTACTGACTTATCATCACCAGAAGCCTCAGGTGATTGATCAGAACCAAAATGACAAATCCTACAGATTCTTTCTCCTACACCACTCAAATCAATAGTGTGGAACTCCTTCGCCTTTGCTTTCGATATATCACTCTCTGCCTCGTTGCAGCTTACCGCAGTAACATTATCCGCAACTTCCTCATGAACAACATGAGCTGAAATGTTACTACTGCAACTAACAACATCTTTGGCCATTCTTGAATCATTTTCTTTTCCCTGTTGTGGTTTCTTTACATCTTCCTCTTCCTCAATCAACACCTTTTTTGATACAGAGTCACTGGTCTGACCCTTAACATCACTCGAATTCTCACAACTTTTAGGGTCCATTTAATTCATATATACAACAAAAGAGGATGGCTTTTGCTCAAGTTCCTACAAAGTCCAAGATCCGTAACCTCTTAGTAAGATTGTATTCAGATAAAGAGCCAACAGAAACAACATTCCAATAATTGAAAACCCTGTAAAATTTCTTGAAACCATAAGAACTTCAATTTACTGGTAAAGATATAAAAAACAAAACCTTACCCAGAATCCAGATCCACCTCAAAAGACCCACTAGCAAGAAAAAGCTACGAACTTTAAGGTTTAAGCAGCGTCAGAGAATCTGGGGAACAACAAAACACAAAAAAGGTTTCTATTTCAGCTTTATGGCTCAGATCTTTCAGCAAATGGAGAAACACAATCAGCTTTATGTCTTTGAGAAACGTATGTATGCTCGGCGTTAAGAGTTACCTGCAAAATATCTAAAAATCTCAGCTGGCTCTCGATTGCAATTTCCTTTTACTTTAACTCTCACTTGCCGTTTCAGTTTTGTCTTTCTATAAAACTGTGTGTTCCATTTTGGACAGTACAACCAAAACCCATTTGTGTATGATTTTTGTTTTTGCTAATGAAAGTCCCTTACTTTTGGTAAGCAGAAGAATGTTTGGTGATGATGAGAACAACTATTATCAACTCTAATTCAAACCAATTATGCAAAATTCACTGTTTACGATTAACAAAAAAATAAATTTGGAATAATCATTGTCATCGAAAAATATTACACTTGAACTTTGAGGAAAAAAAAAACAGAACTTCACAAATCTCTAGCCATTTGAGAATATCTTGTAAAATAATAATGTCTATAATTATTTTTCCAATTTTTACCAATTTCTTGGTCATCTAATCCTTACCCTCTCAAATAAATTAAGTTTATAGAATATAGTTATATATATATATATATATATATCAAAGTAGTATTATCTCAACCATTTAGTCCTTAATATTTTTGTATCTTAAATCAACTAATATTGACACATGTTTGCATTGCAAGAAATATAAATATAAACCTTAAATGTGTGTGTATAATAATAATAATATAAGCTTAAATGAAAAGAAAACAAAATAAAAAACAATAGAAAAAATCTTTGAAATAAAAAAGTAATAAATTTAATATATACTTTAGCTAAAATAACAGGACCATGGTATATCATGTAAATAAACAAACTAAAAATTTAGTTGAATTAAATTATATAAATAAGATTAATATAATCTTAGACTTAATATATAGGAGTAGTTTAAGAAAACTTAATATGTAAACTTGTTTTGAATTATTGGTGGCAGTCGTCATAAATAGAGAGAAATGTAATTCTTGTTGGCCGATAAAGGTGAACCTACTAAACCGGTGAAACCCATTAAAGACTTCCTGAATCTAAAAAAAGTAAAAACTAAACTCCTAAACTAACCAAATACGAAAAGCAAAAATGAATCTGTAATAAATGGTGTAGATTGGAAACCCATTTTGGAAGCAGCTCTGAAGTCTATATGACATGTTGCCACCAACTCAAATTAGACCCTTAAGAGTAAAGTGTTATGATATTGGAATGCTCCAAAATATGATCTTTATGGTGATCCTAATGGGTGGTGGTTATCCATTAGATAAAGAAAAAAGAATGATTCTTATAGATTAAATAATACTTGGGGTGATTATATAAATCACACACAAACAACACAATTCTGAGTAAAAAAAAAGAGAGTAAAACTTTCTATGAAGGAGGGAAGAAACGGTTGAGGTTGAAAGGGAGAGTGTAGAATTCCTCATTCCTGCTATCTCCTTTGAAAGTTCTGAACTTAGCCCACCAAGGCAATCCTCTGTCTCTCGCGGTCTCTTTATAGTCCAGAGTGTTGTCCAAGAACACTGCCACCATCAGTGCGACCATTGGTGAAGATAAGAAGATTGTGTTCAAGAAATCATTGAACCAACCAGCATTGGTGTGAGCTGGGCCGTGTAATGCTTTCATGCTGAAATCTCTGAAGTATTCGGGGATCGATAATCCTAAGAAGAGAGACACACCGACGATGAAGAGATTTCTCAGAGAGTTCATGTTTGTGAATTGCAGAAAAGAGAGTCCAACTGAAGCAACAAGACCAAACAAGACGCAGTACACAGCTGCAAATATCGTGAAAGGTATTGAAGCGAACAATGCCCCGAATTTGCCTAGCATTGAGAAGAATATCATAAATCCTGCTGAGATTTGGATAACTCTGCGGCTTCCAACTCTGGTGCTTCCTAGTAATCCAATGTTCTCTCTGCAGAATTTGTAACAATCAAGAAATCAATGAGACTAACTTGTCCAACTAATGGAGAAAATGCTTTGAAAACATTCACAATTACACTTACACAGAGACACTTGAACCGCTTAGTGTTCCAAATAAACCGTTTAAGAGGATCCCAATGCCTTGCCAGCCTATTCCACGGCTAAGAACATGAGGTGGAGGAGGCGTAGCGCTAGCCAGTCGTGCAGCAGCTTTGAAAGCTCCAGTTGACTAATCACATTTCAATTCTTTTAGAACATTCTATGCTGAGACAAGAGTAATAATCTGATACAGAGAGACATTATTACCTCAATGAGTGAGACTAAAACAGCGGCCATCATAGCAAAAGCATGACCAGCATCAAAGCTAGGTGCTCCCCATTGAAGTGGATAAGGAATCTTGATCCTAAAATAAGTCAAGAGAAGCATAAATATATGAAAACACTATCAACTATTGAATGTTTTTTTATTATATCTAGAGAATATGAACTAACTAACCAAGGAGCAGATGAAATGAGGTTAGACATATCCGTTCTGCAGTTTAATTGTGTCTGGTGTGGTCGGTGTTTGTAAGCCCCACTGGCGGTCAAGACATGCGCGTAAGCCCACACGATGATAAGCGCTATAATAAGAGCAAATCTCTCCACTACTGGGAATTGCCTGAACTGAAAGTTCTTCAGATACTGCACAAGAGCACAGATTATAAAATCAGTTAAAAAGAAACATATGCAGTATCAAAGAGAATTGGATCAGTCCCATAGGAAAATAACCTGAGAGAAGATGACAAAGAGAATAAGCATGGGGAGTCCTATCTCAACACAATTACCCACCTGCAAACAACACGAACAGTATAAAATAAGAACCAAAAGGGATGATTGTTGGATGTTTAAAGAGAGGAATGACAGTAATGTACCACTGGGAATCCTCTGTTGAAGAGTCCAAAACCTGTTAATGCAATAACAGGAACCATACCAATAGGACTAAAGAATCTGAAAAAAAATTAAGATGAAAACTCGTTAAAATCTATAAACCTTTATATGAAATATGTATGTATATATATACCTTGAACAGATAGCCCACATTTGGCTGAAACCGAGGATAATTTGAACGCTGGATGCAACTATGATCGCGCCTTGTACCGCTCTCATTGTACTTAGAAATCTCTGTTTAATTTCAGATTCAAATTAGTATGGAGTTAGGATCTTGAGAATACTATTCAAAGAGAAGAACAAACATACCAATTGTGGATCTTCGATACGGGTCAAAGAAGAGTCATGGATGATTGAAATGATTGGAACCATGAATGCATATGAGCCTCCAATGACAGTTGGAAGACGAGTTCCAAATAATGTTTGAAGAAGAGTGTTAACACCTTGAAGGAACAGTAGTGTCTGAACAACTCTCACTTTATCACCCTACTCAATTGTTTTTGGGAGGAACATTAATCTCAGTCAGACAAGCAAAATTCACAACAGAGATTCGTTGGATTAAGAAACAGTGAAGAATGTAAGAAATAATGCTCACATCATCTCCACCCATCATAGGAACAAGAATTGAAGGTATCATCACTGCAGTTCCTAAAGCCAGAATGTAATGCTCGAAACCTAAAGCTATAGCTTCTCCTGCAATAAGATCATCATCAGGATTCCGGAAAGTGAAAAGTCAACCAATAAAGTACAGAGAATGGTTTCAAGGCTAAGTACCCCATGGAGGGTTTGAGTCAATACAGTACTCTAAACCCTGAAGCTGATCCATTGGTGGGTGACTTATCTCCTCTGGCTTTACAAGATCCATGATTCTAAAGTCTTCCTTTTTCTTTCTGGGTTAACACTCAACAACAAATCTTCTTCTTATGAGCTCATGAATCTGCTAAAGAATCAGGAAAACTAAAAGAATCTGATTGAATCAGAGGAATGACTGAGAAAACAAGAACAGAGTGGTTTTAAATAAGATAGAAAAGTTGTGTGAAAGAGAAATGAGGACAAGGCAAAGCGAAAAAGCTTCTCTTTTTCGAAGTTGCAGCTGAGTTAGAAGAAAGCTTTTTGGTAGTGGTGGAGATGGTGATGGCTAAGGAATTTTTATTGATTTATATATGAATGGGATAGTGAAAGGTTAGGAAAAAGGACCGTTAGAAGTTTTAGTTAGGTACCAGAAATGCCCCTTAAAGAACTGCCAAAAAACCGAATACTACCGTTACACTGTTTTGTTGGTAAATAATGCTTTTCTCAACTTTACACATCAGAGAGTCACAGATTCTTTAATGCATTAGTTACGTTTTCTGCAGTGCATGTCTTCTCTTCTTTCAAGCTTCTTGAATTTAGTTAGTCTTTAATTAAAGGGCACAGAAAAATAGAGGAAGGAATCGTATAGCAGCCAAGTCTTTGATTTGTATTTAGTGTTCCCAATTCTTATTCTTTTCAGTTTTCACGTCCATTATCCATTTTTATAATTGCAAAGGTGTTTTCTACCTAGTACATTCTCATACATTGGTTATACAAAAGTCAAGAAAAAAAAGTTAGTATAATATACTTGATGATCGATTATGAAGACTAGACCATAATGAAAGCAAACCTAAGTAAAAAGGTAAAAGAAAACGTTATGATTGTGTGAAAATGACGTGTTTTTGTAAAAGAAAAATGAATCAATAGCTTAACATCTCTTTTGCTTTACTTTCTTCATTTTTCACTTTGAACTTTTTATTTTATTAAAAAAATTATCTTGGGTTGAATAATAATGACATTGGCGCAAAAAAATAAAAGTAATAAATAACATGGAGCCAAGACATGGGTCCAAAACAGTGCAGATGTAAAAAGAGTAGCTAACTGGGACACCCACGTGCGACCCAAGATGGACCAAAATGGGGTCACATATTTGGATTTAAGACATAAACAATACAAAAAAAATTCACAATGCTTTTGTTAACAGACATACCTCTCTGGTCTCTTTCACCTGTTGACTGCTACAAGAACCAAAAACGGTGCCGTGTCATGGCTGTGGTCGATTGAGTAAAAAGGTTTTGATTTGCTCATGTCCTGCCTCTTTCATCTGTGATTCAAAATAACACATGCTTGTTATAAGATCCCACATTGGATGTAAAATGTCTAAATATCACAAAGTGACTAAACTATTACTAAATAACTCTCACATTCTAAAGGGGAAGGAATAGTAAATGGCTTCTAAGTTCACAAGCTGACTTTTAAAGGATTATATATGGATTAGAGAAATACTCGGCTATCTGTTCAGATATCTCCTAAAACAAATAGTGGATGCTATTATTAATTGGCACGGACTAGCAGCAGCTTTGAGATTGTCAACTGAACGACTAAATTGAGACTTACGCAGAAGCAATGACATCTGATTGAATAGCTGCATTAGACCATAACGAAGATAGAAAATCTTGAGTACTAGCTGGGAGATGATTTCTTCATGTACCTGAAGGCAAACACCACAAAAAGAAACAACTTAATTATGCAAAAATCCATCTCATAATCTCATTGTACACACTCAAAACTTAAACTGTGATAACCAACCTTATCCTACTTCGATTTCTTGTTTGCTATTGCATAGCAAGCCACAGTATATATTGGTATAGAGGAAAATCCCACCATTGATTAAACCTAGATATCCTGTAAAAATTGTCACATTCCCAAAATCTATCAAATTTTTCAAAAAAGGGTACATTCTTTTATCTAGGAAGTAACTAGTGCACACCTGGAATGGGCTTTGAATGGTGATAACAGTCCCAAGTTGAGCAACCAGCATAGAAAAAGTGGAGCTTGATGGTTTGTCCTGCATTCTTGCTCCCTCCTTTCCTTGTCATTCTCTGCAATTTATACACCAACAAAGATGAATTCCTCAACAACATGCAGAGCGATGTGCAGAAGCCACTTAGATTATACTCAAGAGGGTCTAAATACATGTTTACTGAATCAAGACCGAATCTGATCGAATTATCTTGGAACCTCACTTCATGCAACAAGAAATCTAGACTTCTATATAATAACTTCACATTTCACATCTGTCAATCTTTTTCAAACTAAAGGACCTTATCAATTTTCCCCTCTTCAATCACATGATCCTAGAAAAAACAGAAAATCCAAAGAACCACAACAATAGAGAAAATTGCAAAGACAAAGCAGTGAGGGAAAATGAAGGAACTAACAGTAAAACCCCTAGCTGGATAACTTAAGACAATTTCAATAGAATCCAATCTAGATCATAATGACCTCAAAACCCGAAAACAGCAATCTATAATCATTCTAGATTAGCGATTTTGAAACACGGAAAGCAAAAGAGGACTAACTTTGAGCTCCTCCCAGAAACTTCTCTCTCTCAGTACATTCCCCAGATGCCGAATCGCCGAACAGGTCTCGCTTATTCTCCGTCGCACTCGAAACTTCACCACCGGCGGTCCCAAAATTCGAAACCAGAAAGTGTCTCTCTGTCTTCGCCTCCATCTCTTTCGTCCAGTGCTAATTTAAATTTTCGACGATTTGATTAAAAATGTTTGTGAGCCCAAGCCCATTAGACTTGTGATTAGTCTTTTTGGCATTTTGTTTACAACATGTGGTGCATGCATGCATGCATGGTGAATGATTAATATGAACATGGTGCGTTATTAACTCAACAATAAGGAATCAAACTGTAATATTTTCTTGTTAGATATGCAATTTAGTGATAATTTATCCATGGTAAGTTAGGTGACCGGGTCAAAACCATTATTGGATCAACATCTTCCATCTTTTTTTTCTGATATCAGCTATCATCACACATTGTAAGAAATAATTCAACAACCCTTTTCTTTTTGTATAATGATGAGTTAGACAATGGCTTTTTATGCATATGTAAATGTAAACTCATCTGGTACTCAATTGTCAATTCATAATCATAGGTCATGTTCAATGTATTGAAATCTCTAATCAGACTCGGATACAGATCATTGTGTTTGTGTGCAGTGACTCTAACAACTTATTGACCTTTTCTCTTAAGGATGTCATTTTTGACCAACAATATAGGAACTTAACTCAATTCATCATTGTTAGGAAAGAGTTCTAATTACTCTTCACTCGTCACTTGTCTCTTCGTATCTATCTCTTCTTGGTTGTCTCTTAGAATTCATGAACTGTGTTGTGTGTATAAGTTAATCTTGTTTCTCATGAATGATAAGTATCTTTCTCCATAATCATTACACTACATATTCTGAATAGTTTCTTACATATTAATTTACTACCAAATTTTGTGTTTTTTATTTGCAACTATTACAAATTTTGAATCTTTCCTTTTAGATAATATTTTATTTATTAACGTAATACACCTTATCCAAACAAATGTACTATCTTAAAGTGGTCTTCACATCGATCTTTTATTC
>Ga0041059_1000248_pt1 | contig 36822 bp, 22 predicted proteins | sample AraColnosormetaG_FD_56232 | JGI IMG/M metagenome (GOLD analysis project Ga0041059, IMG submission 56232) | Arabidopsis roots microbial communities from North Carolina, USA - Col MF nosort | ecosystem: Host-associated > Plants > Roots > Unclassified | place: USA: North Carolina | collected...
TTTTTTTTTTTTTTTTTTTTCCATCTCTTTTAGTTTTCGTTTGGGACATTTAATGTCTATAATTAATAACAAACGATTGGGCCTTAAATTTAGCTCAGGCCTGGAATAAGCCCATATAGTCCTCGTTTTTATGTCACTCTCAAAACCTCGAAAGTGGTTTCTATCTATCACTTGGGCTTTTATTACTTGTTAAAACAAATTTGATCCAAATCTCAAATGGAACCGACAAAATAGAAAATCCGGTTCTCTCAAAAGGCCAAACACGTGACGTTTAGGAACAAAAAAGACGTTATCACTGCAAGAAGTTTTGACTTTGAGAAAGTCTTTGAATAATCAAAACAGAGTTTTTCAAATTTCCCAAGTCTGAAATGGTACTCGCACCCTGCAGACATTTTCGATCAAAATTTTCAGAGAGTGAGAGAGAGAGAAGGGAGATCAGATAATGGCTTCTCGTAAGAAACGTGCTGCGAAGATTTCAGAGGATTCAGAGGAGGAACAGAGTCGCCGTCAACGGTTACAAGCCATTCTTCTCGCTGACAGTTTCGCCACGAAACTCCTTCCCTTAACCTTAGAACGCCCCAATGTCTTGTTACCGCTAGTGAATATTCCCATGATTGATTACACCTTAGCTTGGCTCGAATCTGCTGGCATAGAAGAAGTTTTCGTCTTTTGCTCGATGCAAGTCATCGATTATCTGAACAACTCTGACTGGTACTCGCACAAAGACTTTACGGTAAAAACTATAGAGTCACCGCAAAACTCCACCAGTGCTGGTGATGCTTTGCGTTATATCTACGAGCAGCAGATTGAGACGTCTCAGATTCAAGGTGACTTTGTTCTTGTTAATGGATGTATTGTTAGTAACATGCCCCTGACGCAGCTGATTCAAGAACACAGAGATAGAAAAAAGAAAGATGAGAAAGCTATCATGACTATGGTTATCAGACAGTCACTCATCACCGATCATCAACTCTTCATCGCTGTAAATCCTTTAACAAAACAGCTTCTTTATTACGATGAGGACAACATCTGCTTCGATAAATCATTGCTGGATCGTAATCCATCTGTTTTGTTATGTAGTGATATGCAGGATTGTTACATTGACATATGTTCTCTTGAGGTGCTTAGTCTATTTGTGGATAACTTCGATTACCAACATATGCGTTGTGATTTTGTGGAAGGTGTTCTTGCTGATGACATTATCGGTTACAAGATTTTCACTCATGAGATTAGCTCGTGTTATGCTTCTAGGATTGAAAATTTCAGGAGCTATGACATGGTGAGCAAGGATATAATCCAGAGGCGGACATTCCCGTATGTACCGGATATGAAGTTCAGCGGAAATCGCACTCTTAAGCTCGAGAGACAAGGGATCTACAAGGCTTCTGATGCTACTCAGTTACCATCTGCTCATGTTGGAGCTTCCTATGTCATTGGACATGCCACAAATATTGGGAGTGGGACTAAGATCTTGAACTCTGTTATTGGGAATGGATGTTCTATTGGATCAAATGTGGTGATCCAAGGCTCATACATATGGAACAATGTTACGGTTGAAGATGGATGTGAGATAAGGAATGCTATTGTATGTGATGAGGTGAAAGTGTGTGCAGGAGCTATTGTGAAACCTGGTGTTGTGTTGTCTTTTAAGGTTGTAGTCGGGAGGGACTTTGTTGTACCTGCATATTCACAGGTTTCACTACTCCGACAACCAATGGAAGAAGACAGTGATGAAGAAAATCTTTTGTCAGGTGTAGATTTGCAAATGGAGTCTAAGCTTGGTCTTGATGGAGCAGGTTACATATGGCGCCAAGCGTGTGAAGACGAGTGGAAGCATTCTGTTCCACCAATCCCCAAAGATAAACTTGCTGAGATCATTAAGGCCATTGACGATGATGACACGGATGATGAAAGTGTTGTCACAACTTCCGGCGATGCTAATACTAGTATTAACAATGATCTCTTTGACTTTGAGAGAGAGGTTGATGGCACCTTCTTAAGGGCTGTCGAAGAGAATATTGTAGCCGACCTTGCGGTTTTGGAGATAAACTCACTCCGGTTGTCATATAACATGGAATCTGCACATTGTGCTGGTGCAATATTCTACTCTATGATGAAACTAGCAGTTAGTACTCCACATAGCTCTATTAATGACTTGTATAGAAACGCATCGAGTATCATTACTCGATGGAAGGGACTTCTTGGGTTCTATGTAAAGAAAAGTGATGAACAGATAGAAGTAATATCGAGATTGGAAGAGATGTGTGAAGAATCTGCTCATGAGTTGGGAACTTTGTTTGCTCATATTTTACGTTATATGTATGAGGAAGAGAATGACCTTTTGCAAGAAGTTGCAATCTTGAGATGGTCGGATGAGAAAGCCGGAGCTGATGAATCTGACAAAGTTTATCTGAAACAATGCGAGCCATTCATAACGTGGCTCAAGGAAACATCTGACGATGAAGATGGCTAATGAATTGGTGGTAAACATGTGTTCGTTGGCTCCCAAAAGGAACATTCTGATTGATTATTTGCATCGAAGAGATTACTTTGTCTTTTTTTCCATGTGTTATTCTAATGATGTGCTATTTTATATCTCATCCATTACATGTATGAGGTATATAAATACAACTTTTATGTTTTTGTAAATGTATTATAGGAAGCTTATTACAGTATTTCCCAAAAAAAAACAATTATAGTTATCTAACGAATTAGAGAAATTTAACTAAGTGAAAAATAATAAAGGAATGATCTAAATATTAATTTTTGGGCTGATTTTGAAAGAAAAGAATAAGGAAATGAAAACGAAGAAGAAGGAACATCGTCTTCTCCACAGAGTCCTCTTTCACCGCCTTTGATTCTTTACTTATAAACCCTTACCTTCCTCTTCCTTTTGTATATACCTATTTCTCTAGAAACCTTTTTCCTCATCGAACTCTTCTTCTTTCGCCTCGCCAGAAATGGCAGATGACTTGGCGAATCTCTGCCGATTTCTCTTCGACGACACCGCCTTTCCCTCTTTGTCGTCTTCGGCATCTTCAGATCTCTTTTCTCGCCGTTTACGCTCCGATGATTCGATCAAGCGCGGTCTCCGTTCTTTCTATCTCCTCCTTCGCTGGGGTGTCGCTCCGATCGGCGGAGACGATGCTGATTCCTCTGGCAAGCTACGCTTTGAGACATGGTCCGATTCGCAGCTTCAAGCTCTTGTTTCGATATCTCAGGCGATCCTTCTACTATCTCGATCTCTATTAGGTACTGACTTGACACTGAATCAAGGTTTAGGTCGGTATCAATTTAGCTGTCCATTTCTAGTTCGTCTTCCACTTTCTGAGCTTTGGCATCTGCTTTTTTTGTTGCTATCCTAGATGAGTTACTAGTTATTTTCCATCTGAACAGTGATGATCTCGAATCATTTTCCTTACTGTTTTTTTTTTTTTGGTGTATCTTAGTGGACCAACTCGAACCAATCGTTTTGGGTGTCATCCAGGAGGTGATGGAATTCTCTCTCAGCTTCTTGGAGAAGTCAAGTTTTAGACAAAATGATCTCAAAATGGAGGTTTGTTCTTTATTATTAATTTGTGATAGAGATTCAGTAGGGAAGTCTTTAATGTTGGTCTTATTTTGGTACACTGGGTAAGTCTAGGTAATCTGCTTGAGGTCCTTTTTGAGCATAGACATATCTTCTAGAGAATTTGTTTTTATTTGTGTTTGTTTTTCGATGATTAGACGTTTGAACTCGTTTTATAAGACTTTATCAGGTTTTTGACACTAGTGGTCAGGTTTTCATTGTTGCGCCATAGAATTTTGTCACATATGCTAACCAGCATGTTTTCGTTTTACCTTTTCCATGAGGGTTATAGTATGGTTACGGTCTACTTCCATTAGTAACTCTTTGTCTATCACCAAAACATTTGTGGACTACTGACTTGGTTTCTTACTCTGTTTCTATCAAGTTTGACTGCATTAGTAATATCTCCAAATGCTTGCTTGAATCAGATCAACATGGAAATACTTTTGGAAATTGCTTCTTTTGATGGAAGTGAGAAGCAATATGATATATTACCAGATTTCTCTCCCGCTGAAGTTGCAGAACTGTGGCCAGCTTTTTCTGGCGAGCATGATAATATGGACGCACAGAGCCTTGTGAAATGTACTTTTCAAGGTATTGTTTCTACCCATCCACTCAGCAATATGTTTTCTTACTTCAAATTTATTTGATGACCCTTACATCTTTTGACATCTCAAGCAGGGGGCAGATGCTCAAATGAAGAGAAGCCAGTTGACCGGCTTCTTATTACACTGATGTCTGAATGCATTGAATCTGATGTCCAGGCGCAGTCAGTAGTAAAGTCCCCTTTTCAACAAGACTGTGGAGACCTGAATCCCTTTACTCGACACCTGGCAGTTGTTCACCTTCGCTGTGTTTGTCGCCTGATTATGGTCTGCAAAGAGCTTGTTCAATTGCCAAATATGTTGGATGAGAAGACGGTTGATCAAGCTGTCCTTGATAAATTGTCGTTCTGCTTAAGAATTTTGAAGCTGCTTGGGAGTCTTTCAAAAGATGTTCAAAGTATAGAAAACGACGGCTCATTGTTACAAGCAGTAGCTTCATTTACAGATGCTTTTCCTAAGCTGTTTAGGGTTTTCTTTGAATTCACTAACCACACTGCTACAGAGGGTAATATTGAGAGTCTTTCTCTTGCGCTAGTGGAGGGATTTCTTAATCTCGTCCAACTCATTTTTGGCAAGAGCAGTGTTTTTCAGAATGTCCAGGCATGTGTGGCAGCTTCTATTGTCAGCAATCTAGATTCCTCAGTGTGGAGATATGATGGGTCCTCTTGTAATTTGACACCTCCACTTGCTTACTTCCCTCGGTCTGTCATCTACACATTGAAACTCATTCAAGATCTCAAGAGACAACCATACCATATCCATGATCTGAGGGTTTTAGAGTCTGAAGTTACCTATGAAGATGTCAGTTCCACTGTTGATTCTGTTTATTTCCATCTGCGCCAGGAAAAGATCCCGTTGCTCAAGTGCTTCACGGTCGAGGATATAATGAGAGTGATATTTCCTTCATCAAGTCAATGGATGGATAACTTCTTCCATCTTGTTTATTTCCTCCATCGCGAAGGTGTAAAATTACGACCAAAAGTGGAGAGGACGTATTCCAGTTTAAGATCCAACAGTTTTGCAGAAGTTGAAAGCCAAATTTCTCATGACGATGAAGCCCTGTTTGGAAACTTATTTTCTGAGGGTAGTCGTTCTCTCTGTTCCATAGAACCAAATGATCAACCACCTGTTTCTGTCAGCAGCAATTTACTATTGCAAGCTGCTAAGGAACTGTTGAATTTTCTTAGAGCATGCATTCTTTGTCAAGAATGGGTTCCTAGTATATATGAAGATGGATGTAAAAAGCTTGACACTGGTCACATTGATATCCTGCTCAATATAGTAGGCTGTAGTATTGAAGACAAGGCTTCTGATGGTGGTTGCATGCTCCAAGATGAGGGAAGACCTGGACATGTTGCTTTTGAGCTGTTACTCAATCTCTTGAGAAGTCGTGCTCTGTCTGATTTTCTAGAGTCCTACCTTTTTCAGCAAATTCTTGTTGTTGAAAATAGTGACTTCAACTATAATGATAAGACTCTGGCACTGTTGGCTCACACTCTTCTATGTAGGCCGGGCTTGGCTGGGGCACAGTTGAGAGCCAAAATTTATGATGGTTTCGTTAGTTTTGTTACCGAGAGAGCAAGAGGTATATGTGCTGAAGCTTTGAGTCTCAAGGAGTTGACTGCTTGTCTTCCTTCTGCTTTCCATATTGAGATTCTTCTTATGGCTTTCCATTTATCAAATGAAGCTGAGAAGGCAAAATTCTCAAATCTCATTGCTTCATGTCTGCATAAAGTTGATACCCCGGCAGGAATATGTGATGGTCCTCAGCTGTCCTCTTGGGCAATGCTGATATCTAGGTTGTTAGTGCTGTTGCACCATATGTTGTTACATCCAAACACATGCCCAACATCATTAATGCTAGATCTAAGGTCTAAACTGAGGGAAGTTCGTAGCTGTGGTAGTAATTTACATGTAACTGTTGGTGATCATTTATCTTCGTGGGCGTCTCTTGTAGCAAGGGGTATAACTGATTCATGGGCTGAGGATGAGTCAGTCAGCCATCTAATGAGTCAAATGATTGACTTTTCCCCTCATCCTCCTACATTTCAGAATGATGTGTCTACTGCCAAAACCTTAAACTTGGATTATGGAGATTTATCTGCGAGTTTGTGTCGGGTTTTGGGGCTGTGGAAGGGGAAAAAGGCAGGAAAAGTGGAAGACCTGCTAGTGGAAAGATACATTTTCATGCTTTCTTCAGATATTGCTCGTATTAACTGTGCATTGGATAGCCAGCCTTCTTTGCATGTTAATTACCAGAATGTGGACATATCTAACTCTGTGGATCTCATCAGCACCAGTCATTTGCTTGTAGGCGACATCAATGTTGTTGGTAGAAATATCGAGTTGAGAAACATTCTGATCGGTGTTTTAAATCAGCTCCAGGCAGCACCTGAGCAGGTGGTTGAGGATTTGGGTTGGGATTATATTCGCGAAGGAGCTTGGCTCTCTCTTCTGTTGTACTTTCTTGATGGTGGCGTCTGGGATTATTGCAACAAAAATTCATGTTCAGAAATCGATCCCTTCTGGAAGGAGTGCACATCTGTTGACGCCAAGTATGTTGCTGCAGCAGAAGGGGTAGTCTCTTACTTGATGAAGACTGGTGATATTGCAGAATTGCTGAGAATGCTTTCATCATTGGTTGGCAAATATTTACGAGTGTATAAGAAAGCTTTCCTTGCAACTTTCAGCGATTGGAATCATCACGGTCATAGTTCGCCTTCTCTGCTACTTCTCAAGCATACTCAATTTGGTAAAAGTCTCCAAGGTGAATATGCGAAGATTGGTGACAATTCTCTCCATCTTCAATGCATCTTTTATCTGTCAAAACTGGATTCCCTGGGAGATGGAAGAGGTTCGGGTGTTTTATGGAAAGTGTTTTGGGAATTTATGGTACATGGGTTTCCCACTAGTCTTCAAACTTCTAGTGCGATTCTTCTTTCATGTATTCTAAGCATAAGATGCATTGTGCTGACAATAAATGGCTTACTCAAACTGGGTAACTCTAAGGAGAAGTTTGGGGTAGATACTAGTGTACTTCATCAGCTACTTGATTCTATCATGATTATTAAGTTTGACCAGGTATTCGAAAGCTTTCATGGGAAATGTGAGGAGATCCATCAAAATATATGTGCCGTGTTGCAGCTTCCAGATTTGACTGAGTTGTTTCTGATGAAAGACATGGAGGGGTTTGTAAGAGATATCAGTGCTGAGCAGATAGATAGAAGCCAAGTGCTTGAAGGGGTGATCACCAAGATTGTAGATGTTATGGACAGTCTAAGCAAGGATTCTTCGAAATCTGATATTTTCAAATTTTATCTTGGTGTAGATGCAGTCTCTGAGCATACCAGGGAATTTTATGAGTTGCAACGTGGAGATCTGTCTGTGTTTATTGACTCATTGGACTACTGTTCCTTGGAACCAGTAAACATAAAAGTACTTAACTTCCTTGTTGACCTTTTGTCTGTGGCTCAATCCCCTGATCTCCGGAGAAGAGTACAACAAAAATTTATTGACATGGATTTGATATCTTTGTCTGGGTGGCTGGAGAGAAGACTGTTGGGTTCCTTCGTTGAAGAAATAGATGGGAAAAAGACTGCAAAAGGAAATTCTCTTCCTTTCAGAGAGGCAGCAATGAATTTTATTAATTGTCTTGTGTCATCTACTAACGACCTACAGACCAGAGAGTTACAGAATCATTTATTCGAGGCCTTGCTGATCTCCCTCGATACCGCGTTTCTCTCATTTGATATCCATATGTCTATGTCATATTTTCATTTTGTTCTTCAACTTGCAAGGGAAGACAACCTGATGAAGATGGTTTTAAAGAGAACCATAATGCTGATGGAGAAGCTTGCTGCCGAGGAGAAGTTGCTTCCTGGTTTGAAGTTTATTTTTGGTGTGATAGGCACCTTGTTGAGCAACCGTTCTCCAAGTCATGGAGAGAGTTTGTGTGGAAAGTCCTTGGCAAGCTATAAGAATACTGCAACAGGTCCTTTGGTCCCAAAACTTTCAGGAACAACGAAAAAATCTGATACATTGGCTCTCCCCGTGGATCAGGAAGGAAGCTCAATATCACTTGAATGCGATGTCACTTCTGTTGATGAAGATGAAGATGATGGAACATCTGATGGTGAAGTGGCCAGCTTAGACAAGGAAGATGAAGAAGATGCCAACAGTGAGAGGTACCTTGCCTCAAAAGTCTGCACTTTTACGTCCAGTGGCAGTAATTTCATGGAACAACACTGGTATTTTTGTTACACTTGTGACCTTACTGTGTCCAAAGGTTGCTGTTCTGTTTGCGCGAAAGTTTGCCACCGGGGTCACCGTGTTGTCTATTCACGATCGAGTCGGTTTTTCTGTGACTGTGGAGCTGGAGGTGTTAGGGGAAGCAGCTGCCAGTGCCTGAAGCCACGCAAATATAATGGAAATGGAAGTGCTCCAGCTCGTGGTACAAATAATTTCCAATCGTTTTTACCCTTGTCTGAGGATGCAGATCAGCTTGGAGAAAGCGATTCGGATGTGGAAGAAGATGGTTTCGGGGAGGAAAATCACGTTGTCTTATATATCCCTAAAGAAACTCAATATAAGATGTCACTGCTACTCGAAGAGCTCGGGATAGAGGACCGAGTACTGGAGCTTTTCTCATCTTTACTTCCGTCTATCACTAGCAAAAGAGACTCTGGCCTGTCGAAAGAGAAGCAGGTCAATCTCGGGAAAGACAAAGTTCTTTCATTTGACACGGATCTTTTGCAGCTGAAAAAAGCATATAAAAGTGGGTCATTGGACTTAAAAATAAAGGCTGATTATACTAATTCAAAGGACCTTAAATCTCTTTTAGCCAATGGTTCCCTTGTCAAGTCTCTCCTGAGTGTTAGTGTTCGGGGTCGCCTTGCAGTTGGAGAAGGTGATAAAGTTGCTATATTTGATGTTGGACAGCTAATAGGACAAGCCACAATTGCACCCATAAATGCAGACAAGGCCAACGTTAAACCACTTTCAAGGAATATTGTTCGTTTTGAGATTGTGCATCTTTCATTCAACCCAGTTGTGGAGAATTATCTTGCTGTCGCAGGCCTTGAAGATTGCCAGATACTTACTTTGAATCATCGAGGTGAAGTCATCGACAGGCTTGCTGTTGAGCTTGCCCTGCAAGGTGCATTCATCAGGCGTATAGACTGGGTTCCTGGTTCACAGGTTCAGTTAATGGTCGTTACGAACAAATTCGTGAAGATTTATGATCTATCCCAGGATAGCATCAGTCCAACACAGTACTTCACTTTGCCAAACGACATGATTGTGGATGCTACTCTTTTTGTTGCTTCTCGTGGGAGGGTTTTCCTTCTTGTTCTTTCAGAACAAGGGAATTTGTATAGGTTCGAACTATCTTGGGGCGGCAATGCAGGCGCAACACCGCTTAAGGAAATCGTTCAGATTATGGGAAAGGATGTTACGGGAAAGGGTTCATCTGTCTATTTCTCTCCAACATATCGACTGCTTTTCATATCCTATCATGATGGAAGTTCTTTTATGGGTCGACTCAGCTCAGATGCAACATCCTTAACTGATACATCTGGCATGTTTGAGGAAGAATCAGATTGTAAACAAAGGGTGGCTGGATTGCATCGTTGGAAAGAGTTGTTGGCTGGCAGTGGATTATTTATTTGCTTCTCCAGCGTGAAGTCAAATGCTGTCTTAGCTGTGTCCTTGAGGGGCGATGGGGTATGTGCACAGAATCTCCGTCATCCGACAGGATCATCTTCCCCTATGGTTGGAATAACCGCATACAAACCTTTGTCAAAAGACAATGTTCACTGTCTAGTTCTGCATGATGATGGCAGCCTTCAGATTTATTCTCATGTTCGTAGTGGAGTTGATACTGACTCAAATTTCACAGCTGAAAAAGTTAAAAAGTTGGGTTCTAAGATACTTAACAACAAAACCTATGCTGGTGCAAAGCCAGAGTTTCCCCTGGATTTCTTTGAGAGGGCATTTTGCATTACAGCAGATGTGAGACTTGGTAGTGATGCTATTAGAAATGGTGATTCCGAGGGAGCAAAACAGAGCTTGGCATCTGAGGATGGCTTTATTGAGAGCCCCAGTCCCGTGGGCTTCAAGGTATGGTTGGAATTCTGCAGTAATTTTTCTTGATAAGTTTATCTGCATACTATGCTTGGTTATTAGTTTAGTACTCTGAAGAGTATTTTGTCCGCCCAATTATGAGTATATGGGTTGCTTGTCTCCAGTTATCTAACCTCCTTCTCTCTTTCAGATATCTGTCTCCAATCCAAACCCTGACATTGTTATGGTTGGCATCCGGATGCATGTGGGTACTACATCAGCAAGCTCTATACCTTCAGAAGTGACCATTTTCCAGAGATCGATTAAGATGGATGAGGGCATGAGGTGCTGGTATGACATCCCATTTACTGTGGCTGAGTCACTTCTAGCTGATGAAGATGTTGTAATCTCTGTGGGGCCGACTACTAGTGGGACTGCACTGCCCAGAATAGACTCGCTTGAAGTATATGGTCGAGCTAAAGATGAATTTGGCTGGAAAGAAAAAATGGATGCTGTGCTAGATATGGAAGCTCGTGTGCTTGGTCATGGTTTGCTTCTTCCAGGCTCTAGTAAAAAGAGAGCGTTGGCACAGTCTGCTTCAATGGAAGAGCAAGTTATCGCTGATGGTCTTAAGCTCCTATCAATCTATTATTCAGTTTGTAGGCCACGGCAAGAAGTAGTGCTTAGCGAACTCAAATGCAAACAGCTACTAGAGACGATTTTCGAAAGTGATAGGGAAACCCTATTACAAACGACAGCTTGCCGTGTTTTGCAGTCTGTCTTTCCAAGAAAGGAGATATACTACCAGGTAATGTTTCTACCAAATTCAGTCTTGCATGTTCAGTAGATATTTCCGGGCGCAGATATTCTTTAAATTTGTATGTTGTCTTTGGCATTGATTATATCTGTTGCTATAGGTCAAAGACACCATGCGACTCCTTGGAGTGGTCAAGGTGACCTCCATTCTTTCTTCGAGGTTGGGGATTTTGGGTACTGGAGGTTCGATTGTTGAAGAGTTCAATGCTCAGATGCGGGCGGTGTCTAAAGTAGCTTTGACCCGTAAATCAAATTTCTCCGTCTTTCTGGAGATGAATGGTATATGCTGTTTCAGTTATTATCTACAGTGTGTCTATTTGCATGTGTAGTTCAAAATTCAAACACAATTTTGTTTATTATCCTTGTATTATGTAATAGGAGCGGCTGTTTGTCATACAAATATAATCTTCCTTTCATATAGTTTTGTTTATATGAGATATGTTTGTTATGTAGGCTCTGAAGTGGTTGATAATCTGATGCAAGTGCTATGGGGAATTTTGGAGTCAGAGCCACTCGACACACCTACTATGAACAATGTCGTGATGTCCTCCGTTGAACTAATCTATAGCTATGCAGAGTGTTTGGCATCTCAAGGAAAGGATACAGGGGTTCATTCTGTAGCTCCTGCAGTTCAGTTACTGAAAGCACTTATGTTGTTTCCCAATGAGTCTGTGCAAACATCCAGCAGGTGTGTTCTTGTGTATGTTTTTTATACTCTGCTCTCTTAGATATGTACTAGTCTTCTAACTCAGTTTCTTTACAGCCTAGCTATATCATCAAGGTTACTTCAGGTTCCTTTCCCAAAGCAAACAATGTTGACAACAGATGATTTGGTTGACAATGTTACAACTCCTTCGGTGCCTATCAGAACAGCTGGTGGAAATACACATGTCATGATTGAGGAGGACTCTATAACTTCATCTGTTCAATACTGCTGTGATGGCTGCTCCACCGTCCCTATACTGAGAAGAAGGTGGCACTGCACTGTTTGTCCAGATTTTGATCTATGTGAGGCATGCTATGAAGTGTTAGATGCAGATCGTCTACCACCACCACACACTCGAGATCATCCTATGACAGCAATTCCAATAGAAGTGGAATCACTTGGTGCAGACACCAATGAGATTCAGTTCTCTGCGGATGAAGTAGGTATTTCAAATATGTTGCCGGTGGTAACCAGTAGCATTCCACAAGCTTCAACTCCCTCCATCCATGTCTTGGAACCTGGTGAATCTGCTGAGTTCTCTGCCTCACTGACCGATCCTATTTCTATCTCAGCGTCAAAGCGTGCCGTAAATTCTTTGATTCTCTCTGAGTTTCTCCAAGAGTTGAGTGGATGGATGGAAACAGTATCCGGTGTTCAAGCTATTCCTGTGATGCAATTGTTCTACAGATTATCATCTGCCATTGGTGGAGCCTTTATGGATAGCTCAAAGCCCGAAGAAATAAGCTTGGATAAGTTAATTAAATGGCTTTTGGGTGAAATCAATCTCAGCAAGCCGTTTGCTGCTTCAACTCGCTCTTCCTTAGGGGAAATTGTGATTCTTGTGTTTATGTTTTTCACCTTGATGCTTCGGAGTTGGCACCAGCCTGGTAGTGATGGTAGTAGCTCCAAATTAGGTGGAAGTACAGATGTACATGACCGGAGGATTGTCCAGAGCTCCACTGTAGTAGCTACTCAGTCTTCTTTACATGTTCAAGAGAGAGATGACTTTGCATCTCAGCTAGTTCGTGCGTGCAGTTGCCTCAGGAACCAAGAGTTTGTTAATTATCTGATGAACATACTTCAACAGCTAGTGCATGTTTTTAAGTCACGTGCTGCCAATGTTGAAGCTCGTGGATCAAGCTCTGGTTCTGGTTGTGGAGCCATGCTCACAGTCAGAAGAGATTTACCTGCGGGTAACTATTCTCCCTTCTTTTCGGATTCATATGCAAAAGCCCATAGAGCAGATATTTTTGTGGACTATCACAGGCTGCTACTTGAGAATGTGTTTCGCTTAGTATATACCTTAGTTAGACCTGAAAAACAAGAGAAAATGGGGGAAAAGGAAAAGGTATACAGGAATGCTTCTTCTAAAGATTTAAAGCTGGACGGTTTCCAGGATGTTCTATGCAGCTATATAAATAACCCTCATACGGCTTTTGTTAGGAGATATGCTAGAAGGCTGTTTTTGCATCTTTGCGGAAGCAAAACTCAATACTACAGTGTCAGAGATTCATGGCAGTTTTCCAATGAAGTGAAAAACCTATACAAGCATGTTGAAAAGTCTGGTGGTTTTGAAAACAATGTTTCATATGAAAGAAGTGTAAAGATTGTGAAGTCGCTTTCTACAATTGCTGAAGTTGCTGTGGCAAGACCTCGGAACTGGCAGAAGTACTGTCTCAGGCATGGAGATTTTCTGTCCTTCCTACTGAATGGTGTATTCCATTTTGCGGAAGAGTCTGTAATCCAGACACTTAAACTCCTCAATTTGGCCTTTTATCAAGGAAAAGATGTGAGCAGCTCAGTGCAGAAAGCTGAAGCAACTGAAGTAGTGACAGGCTCAAACCGGTCAGGATCTCAGTCAGTGGATTCAAAAAAGAAGAAAAAAGGTGAAGATGGGCATGATTCGGGTTTGGAAAAATTATATGTGGATATGGAAGGGGTGGTCGATATCTTCAGTGCCAATTGCGGAGATCTCTTGAGGCAGTTTATTGATTTCTTTCTGCTGGAATGGAATTCGAGCTCTGTTCGCACTGAAGCAAAATCTGTTATTTATGGCTTGTGGCATCATGGAAGACACTCGTTCAAAGAAAGTCTGTTAGCAGCTCTTTTGCAGAAGGTTAGATACCTGCCAGCATATGGTCAGAATATTGTTGAGTACACAGAACTTGTCTCCTTGTTGCTTGACAAGGCTCCAGAAAACAACTCAAAGCAAGCAATTAATGAGCTTGTGGATCGGTGCCTGAACCCTGATGTGATAAGGTGCTTTTTTGAGACGCTGCATTCCCAGAACGAACTCATTGCCAATCATCCAAACTCCCGTATATACAGCACTCTGGGTAATCTTGTGGAATTTGATGGTTATTATCTTGAGAGCGAACCTTGTGTTGCCTGCAGTTCTCCTGATGTGCCATATAGCAAAATGAAGCTTGAAAGTTTGAAATCCGAGACAAAGTTTACTGATAACCGCATCATTGTGAAATGTACTGGGAGTTATACGATACAGTCTGTGACAATGAATGTTCATGATGCACGAAAGTCAAAGTCGGTGAAGGTCCTAAACTTGTATTACAACAATCGCCCTGTCTCGGATTTATCAGAGCTTAAAAACAACTGGTCACTGTGGAAGCGTGCCAAAAGTTGTCATCTGTCTTTTAACCAAACTGAACTGAAGGTGGAATTTCCTATTCCTATTACTGCTTGTAACTTCATGATCGAGTTGGATTCTTTCTATGAGAATCTTCAGGCGTTATCTCTTGAACCATTGCAATGTCCTCGATGCAGCCGACCTGTCACTGATAAACATGGTATTTGCAGCAACTGCCATGAGAATGCTTATCAGTGCAGGCAATGCCGTAACATTAATTATGAAAATTTGGATTCATTCCTTTGCAACGAGTGTGGCTACAGCAAGTATGGGAGGTTTGAGTTTAACTTCATGGCAAAACCAAGCTTCATATTTGATAATATGGAAAATGACGAAGATATGAAGAAGGGATTGGCTGCTATAGAGTCTGAGTCTGAAAACGCTCACAAGAGATATCAGCAACTACTGGGATTCAAGAAGCCGCTTCTGAAGATAGTTTCAAGCATTGGTGAAACTGAAATGGATTCGCAGCACAAGGACACTGTCCAGCAAATGATGGCATCTTTACCTGGTCCATCATGCAAGATAAACCGCAAAATCGCACTTTTGGGCGTACTGTATGGTGAGAAGTGCAAAGCTGCTTTTGATTCTGTCAGCAAAAGTGTACAAACACTGCAGGGGCTTCGTAGAGTTTTGATGAGCTACCTCCATCAGAAAAATTCAAATTTTTCATCAGGTGCCTCAAGATGTGTGGTCTCAAAGACCCCAAACAATTGTTATGGTTGTGCAACTACATTTGTCACTCAATGTCTTGAGATTCTTCAAGTGCTGTCGAAGCATCCAAGATCTAGAAAACAACTTGTTGCAGCTGGTATTTTGTCTGAGTTGTTTGAAAACAATATTCACCAAGGTCCGAAAACAGCCCGTGCTCAAGCTAGAGCAGCTCTTTCTACTTTCTCGGAGGGTGATCTGAGTGCAGTGAATGAGTTAAACAATCTGGTACAGAAGAAAATAATGTACTGCCTTGAACACCATCGTTCCATGGATATTGCGCTCGCCACTCGTGAGGAAATGTTGTTGCTTTCAGAAGTTTGCTCTCTCACTGATGAATTCTGGGAGTCAAGACTGCGCCTTGTTTTTCAGCTACTATTTTCATCCATTAAATTGGGTGCTAAACATCCTGCTATATCAGAGCACATAATTCTTCCTTGCCTTAAGATTATTTCTGTGGCATGTACACCTCCAAAACCAGATACGGCAGAGAAAGAGCAAACGATGGGAAAATCTGCTCCTGCAGTGCAAGAAAAGGATGAGAATGCTGCTGGCGTCATAAAGTATTCATCAGAAAGCGAAGAAAATAACCTGAATGTATCTCAGAAGACGCGAGATATTCAGCTTGTGAGTTATTTGGAATGGGAGAAAGGGGCATCATATCTCGACTTTGTGAGGAGGCAATACAAAGCCTCTCAGTCAATTAGAGGTGCGAGCCAAAAGTCTAGAACCCACAGATCAGATTTCTTGGCACTTAAATATACACTTAGGTGGAAGCGACGGTCTAGCAGGACATCTAAAGGTGGTTTACAGGCATTTGAGCTCGGGTCGTGGGTCACAGAGCTTATTCTTAGTGCATGTTCTCAATCTATCAGGTCGGAGATGTGCACATTGATTAGTTTACTCGCTGCCCAAAGCTCACCTAGGCGCTACAGGCTGATTAATTTGCTGATAGGCTTGCTTCCCGCTACGCTTGCAGCGGGTGAAAGTAGCGCAGAATACTTTGAGCTACTCTTCAAAATGATTGAGACACAAGATGCACTTCTTTTCTTAACTGTCCGGGGTTGTCTGACAACAATCTGTAAATTGATCTCCCAAGAGGTGGGAAACATTGAATCTCTAGAAAGGAGTCTTCAGATTGACATTTCACAGGGATTTACCCTCCACAAGCTCTTAGAACTCCTTGGAAAGTTCTTAGAGGTTCCAAATATTCGTTCCAGGTAATTTTCTCATCATTAAATCTATTGATCTGCCATTGACTTCTTCATACCTGTCTAATGTTTTGAGTGTGGCAGATTCATGAGAGACAATTTACTGTCTCATGTTCTGGAGGCCCTCATTGTAATTCGTGGCTTGATAGTGCAAAAGACAAAGCTTATAAATGATTGCAACAGACGCCTAAAAGATCTTCTTGACGGACTTCTGCTTGAAAGCAGTGAAAATAAACGTCAATTTATCCGTGCCTGTGTTTCTGGACTGCAAACCCATGCAGAGGAGAACAAAGGACGTACCTGTTTGGTAAGAAGAATTATCATACTGACCACTGTATCATCTTCAAAATATATGATTCTTTATTACTTTACAGTCTCTGGGGATCTTCTATTCTTCTTTTTAGACTTCTGGATGAAAATATTATATACACTTAGTTTGAGTATTAGGAGTATTTTGAACAGTCTATATATAGCTGATATCCTTCCTAACTTTATATCCTAGATTCCAGTTGACATATATCCTTGACTTGTGTTTTGATCATTTCAATTGCATATGCAGTTTATTCTTGAGCAACTTTGTAATCTGATCTGCCCGTCAAAACCTGAGGCTGTGTATATGCTGATCTTGAACAAATCACACACGCAAGAGGAGTTTATCCGGGGATCAATGACAAAAAATCCATATTCGAGTGCTGAGATTGGCCCACTGATGCGGGATGTGAAAAACAAGATTTGTCAGCAGTTGGACCTGCTAGGTCTACTGGAAGATGACTATGGCATGGAGTTGCTTGTAGCAGGAAACATCATTTCACTAGACCTGAGCATAGCTCAAGTTTATGAGCTAGTTTGGAAGAAATCAAATCAGTCTTCTACTTCACTGACCAACTCCGCACTGTTAGCTTCAAATGCAGCTCCCAGCAGGGATTGCCCTCCCATGACGGTGACATACAGACTTCAGGTTTGTGACGCTTTTCTAGTGAAGTACTAGGCCAAAGATGGGTTTTGCTCGCCTTTACTTATTGTTTTTGATAAAAGCGGCAAATTCATACAATATTGTGTGGTTAAAATATTGGCAGGGGTTAGATGGTGAAGCTACTGAGCCTATGATCAAGGAATTGGAAGAAGATAGAGAAGAATCACAAGATCCAGAGATTGAGTTTGCAATAGCAGGTGCAGTTCGAGAATATGGTGGTCTGGAAATTTTACTTGATATGATCAAGGTAAGGATCTTAAACTATCAATGGGAAACTGAGATTCTCTCCTAGGCTCTTAGGCACTTTTCGATACACATTGAAGGAGCGTAAAAGAAGAATAATTATAATACCAAAGTAGCTTATTAACATGTAATGTATTCCTATGCAGAGTTTACAAGATGACTTCAAATCCAACCAAGAAGAGATGGTTGCAGTTCTTGATCTCCTAAACCATTGCTGCAAGATTAGAGAGAACAGGCGAGCTCTACTCAGGCTAGGGGCTTTAAGCTTACTTCTTGAAACAGCTAGGAGGGCATTTTCTGTGGATGCTATGGAGCCAGCTGAAGGCATACTCTTAATTGTCGAGAGTTTGACGCTTGAAGCAAATGAAAGTGACAGCATCAGTGCCGCACAAAGTGCTTTGACTGTCAGTAACGAGGAAACTGGAACTTGGGAACAGGCCAAAAAAATAGTGCTTATGTTCTTAGAAAGGCTAAGCCATCCTTCAGGGCTTAAAAAGTCAAACAAACAGCAAAGGAACACGGAGATGGTTGCTAGAATCTTACCTTACTTAACATACGGTGAGCCTGCAGCGATGGAAGCACTCATAGAGCATTTTAGCCCTTACCTGCAAAACTGGTCTGAATTTGATCAGCTTCAGCAACGTCATGAGGAGGACCCCAAGGATGACAGCATTGCTCAGCAAGCGGCGAAGCAGAGGTTTACTGTGGAGAATTTTGTAAGAGTGTCAGAATCTCTCAAGACAAGTTCATGTGGAGAGAGGTTAAAAGACATAGTTTTGGAGAATGGTATCATAGCTGTTGCTGTCAAACACATAAAGGAAATTTTTGCAATCACGGGACAGACTGGGTTCAAATCTAGCAAGGAATGGCTTTTGGCTCTTAAACTTCCGTCAGTGCCTCTTATTTTGTCAATGCTAAGAGGATTGTCGATGGGTCATTTGCCTACCCAAACATGCATAGACGAGGGAGGAATTTTAACCCTACTTCATGCCTTAGAAGGAGTCTCTGGAGAAAACGACATCGGTGCAAGGGCTGAAAATTTGCTAGATACACTTGCCGATAAAGAAGGAAAAGGAGATGGATTTCTTGGAGAGAAAGTCCGTGCATTACGAGATGCCACCAAAGATGAAATGAGACGCCGTGCATTAAGAAAGAGAGAGGAGCTCCTGCAGGTAAATATAATAATGATTCTCTCTCAAGGAAACTAAATGTGTAATTTGGTCTTGTGACAATATTTACCAAGTTTCTCTTTTGAAACAGGGACTTGGAATGCGTCAAGAGCTATCTTCTGATGGTGGTGAAAGGATTGTGGTTTCTCAACCAATTCTTGAAGGTTTTGAGGATGTAGAGGAAGAAGAAGATGGATTGGCTTGCATGGTGTGTAGAGAAGGCTACAAGCTCAGACCTTCTGATTTATTAGGAGTCTACTCTTACAGCAAACGGGTGAATCTCGGTGTTGGCAATTCTGGAAGCGCACGTGGTGAATGCGTTTACACTACAGTGAGCTACTTCAACATAATTCATTTTCAATGTCATCAAGAGGCAAAAAGAGCCGACGCTGCTCTTAAAAATCCGAAGAAAGAATGGGAAGGAGCTATGTTGCGTAACAATGAATCTCTTTGCAACTCTCTCTTCCCTGTCAAGGGTCCCTCAGTTCCCTTAGCACAGTATCTTCGTTACGTTGACCAGTACTGGGATAATCTCAATGCTCTTGGTCGAGCCGACGGAAGCAGACTCCGTCTATTGACGTACGACATTGTCCTGGTAAGTTAAAAATTGGTTCTGAAACTTACTAGGTGTTGGCCTTCGGTTCAATTGGCAGTTGGTTAAAAAGTGTCAATTCGGTTTGGTTTTAAACTTGATCGGGACTTGATTCCAAACAGCTAATCAAGTGGCTCTGTTGATTTCGTTTCGGATTTACCAAGTGATTCACTGACAACTTTTGTTTCATCTGTAGATGCTGGCTCGGTTTGCAACAGGAGCTTCTTTTAGCGCGGATTGCCGAGGTGGAGGAAGAGATAGCAATTCCCGTTTCTTGCCTTTCATGTTCCAAATGGCCCGTCATCTTCTCGACCAAGGAGGCCCCGTGCAACGCACAAACATGGCTAGATCTGTTTCATCGTACATTTCATCATCATCGACATCTACAGCAACAGCGCCATCCTCGGACTCGCGACCTTTAACTCCTGGATCCCAGCTATCATCAACTGGAACAGAGGAAACGGTTCAGTTCATGATGGTAAACTCGCTTCTATCAGAATCATATGAATCATGGCTCCAACACCGTAGGGTCTTTCTCCAGCGGGGGATTTACCATACTTTCATGCAACACGCTCACGGTCGGGTAGCTTCTCGCGCTGCAGAACCAACCAGTTCAGGAGGCAAAACCCAAGACGCAGAAACCTTAACCGGCGATGAACTTCTCTCTATCGTCAAACCAATGCTGGTCTACACCGGTATGATCGAACAGCTTCAACAGTTGTTCAAACCCAAGAAACCGGTCCACATCGAACCAATCAAGAAAGAAGGTACATCAAGTGGAGTAGAGCTTGAGCCATGGGAGATTGTAATGAAAGAGAAGCTGCTGAATGTGAAAGAAATGATTGGTTTCTCCAAGGAATTGATCTCGTGGCTCGACGAAATCAACTCTGCAACTGATCTACAAGAAGCATTTGATATTGTCGGCGTTTTGGCTGATGTTTTGTCTGAAGGAGTTACACAGTGTGATCAGTTTGTGAGATCGGCGATCGATAAAGATTGATTTCGGGAACAAGGAAGAGCTTTATGTGTTTTATTTTTGGCAATGTGTCTCTTGTTATTAATATTTGTGATTGATTGTAATTTAGAAAATTGTCGTTGTTGTAAACATTGAGACACTCTGTTTTGTTGTGTTATTAATGCAAAAGCACACACATATTGCTCTTTGTTTAACCTCGCAGCACAACAACTCGCACGATCGAGTCTTCGGTTTGAAAATTTCCACATTTGGTTTTGGTATCATGGTATAACATTTTATGCAAATGTGTAGATTCGGATTGGATTAGTGTACAGGTTCGAATTTTAATCATCAAAAATATAAGTTTGGTTTATTGAGCCACCGATGTTTCTAAATTGAAGTTAACTGAAAAATAAGTACAACTTAGCAATATCTTTATTATTATTAATTAACTTCTAAATAGAAACTCTATCTACTTTTATGAGTTTATGGAAACACTCTAATCTCTCCTAATTAATTAGTGATACTTAAAAGCTATAACAAGATTATATTTAAAATTTGAAAGGAGAATCATATGTGTCTAAAATATAACATGTTATAATTTCCAAGTACTTTAATATATGATTAATTTTTCAAGATACATTAAATCTATAATTACTGTGATAGATATTCATATAAATCATATTGGATTATTCCAAAAAAAAAAAATACTCTTAAAATTTGTTTCCTTATTTATAAACAATACATTAATGAAAATAACTCCACATCAAATACCAAAAAGTAATTTCAAAATCTTGTTTTGTCAATTCAATACATGCAAAGAAACAGAACTAAAAAGCAAGAAGAAAAGGTATGAAGAAGAAAAAAAAAAAGGAATCATACAATTAATATTTCATTTTAATGAACCGAATCTGGAAAAAAGAAAAAAATTTATCACATCCGAAAAGAGGAGAAAATGTAAAATTATGTGGTTTTGGAATTAAAATCGATATTGGTTCGGTTTACATTGGTTTAGAGAAGAAAGCAAAAAAACAAAAGTCACGCGATGTGTATTTCGGAGAGGAATGCGTCGATTGAAAAAGGCATGATTTGGAAAGGGGTACACCCACAGAATCGCTCTCACTCGCTCAACGCGCACTTTGTGCGAGTGGATCTGAAATAGAGCTCTCTCATTGGCTGAAAAACTCTAAAAAAAATGAAATAGTATACATGTTGCTAGCTCTCTCTTATGTTATTATGTTTTTGGATCAGTGAACCATTGAGCTTAATTAGACATTCAGACCCGAGCCACGTTTGCAGCATTGGACGGAATCTTTCTCCGGATTTTGAGCTTCTCTGCAACCAAAGCGAATATAAGAGAAGAGAAGAGAACAAAAAATCCTAATGCGTTAAACTTGGTGATGGGCTGAATTTGAAGGCCCATCAAACTAGGGTGACTATGGCCTATGGGCTGTTATATTTATTTTCTTTCTTCTATGCAGATAAGCAATAAACTTGAGAATGGCACGTCATGCTGAATGCATTGAGCCACCGACACAACTTTCTTTATGCTCGTGGAGATCTTAATTGTTAAATGTCCTTTTTCTACCAATATTAATTTCACTTGTTTTTTTTTGTTCACTTGTTCTTCATTTAAATAGGTTTATCATCCCGAACAAGAAAATTTATTGGACTTTTTACACTGTTTATTATTTTATGGTCAAACTCAATATAAATAAACCGGCATATTTTTATTGACTTTCTTAATTTTTTGGTACGGTAATCATAATTCTTAAAATCACCACTTAAATGCATTTTGATTTTTTTTATTTTTTTTGGTAAAATGTGAAGATTTTGCATTTTGATTTTTTTTAAAAAACTTCTAACTAAAGTGTGGAGTAATTAATTTTGTTACATTTACGTGCCATTGTTAATTCTTAGTGGATACGTGTCTTCTGAAACGAACTATCATTGAACTAAATCTTGATTTGCAATCCAAGTTGGGTGGTACATTTAATTGGATCCCCTCTCGCGTTACGCCCACCTCAGTCCCAACACATTTACGTTCACACAAACCCACTATTTATTTACTATCAATCTACGTACTGAGACCTAAATGATCACACTTAAAACAATGGGGAGTTAAAAACAAACAAACAAATAGAAACTTTTTCAATGGTTAAACTCGTCGCGTTTGAATTAATTTTCTTTGTGTTTTTGATTTTTTAAATAGAATTTTGATGTCGTGGACTAGAAAATGTCGAAATCGTATATTACTATTATAGACCCTCTTTAAATTTGTCCCAAAAAAAAGAAAGACCCTTTTTCAAAATATATAGTTTTCAAATAAAAATCATTTCATACATTACAATTCTGTATATGATGAGACTTAAAAACATTAATTTCGCTGTCGAGGGCCTTGCATATTAAGAGCCCTTTTCTAGACCTATAACCACAAACTAATCAATCATAAATACGTTATCACTCACGAAACAAAACAAATAAAGAATCGTTTTCAGTCGACAACATAAACTTTTAATTCAATTTGTACTTATGGTTTTTAGAAATTAATGTGTGTTTCTGGTTGTATTTTCTTTTGATTTCTAAAATAATTTCCTAACTTTGTACATGATGATTATACATTAGCAATCTACATATGTATGTCAGTATGTGTCTATATACTTATATGCACACACATGTGACATTTCTCAAAATTGTAACTTGAGAAGATAGTAAAATACAAACAAACCAAGCAACTCGCCAGGTCACGGGCCTTTGTCTTTTTATCCTCTTTTGGTGAATTTTCTCAATTCTCATATTAACTATGTAACTTCTGTTTCTGTGTTTTTTGTCCACAAAATCTGCTATTGGTAAAGCATATAGTATAACGTATAGTTCACGTGAAGGAAAACTATTTAGGTATAAAAATCTTTGGATTTGATGGATTCTTATCCATATATATATATATATGAATGAAAGGATTTGGCCATCCAGGTAATAAGTTGTATATTTATTTGTCTTCCTCATAAATAAATCTAAGTTTTAAAAACTAAAAATGAAACTGATATGCTACAAATGTATACTCTGATATGCTAAAATGAATTCTAATTTAGTTTATTGTTGACATTTATACGATGCTTCAAACGAAACTAAGGTACCGAATTCTATTTAATTATCTTTGTTCTTCTACTCATAGAAAACATATTATTACTTTCATATTTTCCTTTGCTTTCATTTTTTTCATATTATTACTTACAATTATTATATTTTAGAATATAGTAAGAAAACAATACATAGTTAGATACCATGGACCTACCTATTTTGTAATTTGTTGAAAAATCTATATGTCCATGGGTATCAACAAGAGAGATCCATAAAACTAGAAAATGCCTCTTTGTATTCGTTTTATGTATGTTTATTGCTAAATTAGTGGGTTCAGCATATTCGTTCCTTATATATAATACGAACAACAAAATATCACAGTAGTATATATTTCAACTAACAAACAAATGTATGAAGTATGTTTACTAATTCCATAATCACTGATCAATATAAAAAATGATATACCTAAGAATATTTAAATCAGTAATTTTTATTTTTTTCTTCTGTTTATGCGTTTAATTTAAGTTTGGCATTGAGTTACTTCATCGGTTCAATTTAGTGACAAAAATTGTTTGAGAAAAGGACCTATATATCGATGTGGTTTAGCTATAACGGAAATTATATACTATGATACTTAACTTCTTATAAAATACTAAAATACAAAAATTGGATTTGGTAATTAGAATATAATTAATAAACGATGTGGTCAAACAAACTTCAAAGGTTGACTCTTTTCAATCCTATGTAACTTTGTGAAGAAAAACATAAGAGTTTGGTATTTGATTAAGATAAAGTTACTATACGTATATAAAAAAACATCTTTTAAAATAATATTTGTGATGAATTTAAGTATTTTGATTATACTCCTCATCATTAATCTTTAAGACTTAGTTCAAATCGGTGTAGTATTTGTTTTTGAATTTTGATGAATCAAATCAATGTAATTGGCAAAAACGAATCCGTGTTATATTTTAAAGATATTGTTCCCTTAAGAGATATTTTATTTTGATCAGTATATATAAAAAGATGAAGCAAATATAACAATGGGTTCCAATTTCCAACTGTCTTTACACAGAAAAGGTTAACAAAAACGGTCAGAAAAAAAAAGACTACCGACAAAAAAAAAGACAGTTCATTTTTTTGTTATATTGATCTTTCGATTATCTTTTGCACATTCTTGTCCTGATCTTCTTCTTCTTTCTTCCCAGTTTCTCTCTTCGAGCTTCCGGAATCTTTGGTGATCACCGACCGGATCTGGACGAAGAATCTCGTTAACAAACTCAACAAGCATTCTCCAAAGCTTCCTCCTTTTTCTTCAACGATCGTCATTGCATTGTAATTTGGAGAGTTTAGCTACAAAGTCTGTCTTCATCGAATTAAGATCTATCTGATTTTTCTGGGTGGTTCTCATGTGTGAGATTTTTGATGGGTTTAGAGTTGTCGGATATGGAAGGTTCTTCTTATCTTTGATTTGTTTTATATATTAAGCGGCAGAATTTGAGGTTGACTTGAGCGAGAATCTGGATTCTTTCGAGGAGTATTTAATGTTCCTGAGAATTCCCTGTTTTTGCGTCAAGTTTTCATTTTTCTGAGTGTTAATAAATTTAGAATCATTAGTGCAGCAGATAGAGAGAGAGTGTGTAAATCTGAGGAAGACTCTCTGTGGATTTGATTCGTCTTTGTGAGTCAGGAATCTGTTTGATGAAATTCCCCTGTGGAGAGTTTTAGGATTTTAGAAAATGTGTAAAGCGGAGAAGTTTCTTTATCACAGGAAACTCTGGGAGATGAAGGTTAAGTTTCTAGGAGATAGTAAGATTGACAAGCTTAAGAACTCCTTGGTTTTGAGGTCTCGTATGAGCTTATGGATGATTCGTGCTATGACTATATTGTTGCTATGGAGTTGCTTTGTTCATTTGGTTGCTGTGGGAGAGATGTGGGGACCTAGATTGTTGAAAGGCTGGCCTTCTTGTTTCAATCACCATGACTTCCCCATTGCTGCAGAAATGACTTCTCTTCCCATGAAAATCGCCCTCCCACCTAAAAGTAAGTGTCTTTCCGATTATGTAGCTTAGCTGCAACAAACTTGTTTTCAGTTTAAAAGTAGCGGAAATTTTGATGCTTTTTGTTCATCTCAGGGATATATCAGAACAATGGCTATCTTATGGTTTCTTGCAATGGAGGACTCAACCAAATGCGAGCAGCGGTAAGTTCAGAACTAATCCTCTTGCTTTCTTAAAGAAATCTCTTTTTATTTCTGAAAGCTGTGTGTTTCTATTCATGTGACTTTTGGACTCTGTTTTCTTTCTTCAGATATGTGATATGGTCACTATTGCAAGATACATGAATGTCACACTTATTGTCCCAGAGCTTGACAAGACCTCGTTTTGGAATGATCCAAGGTTTTATGCCATCCATCTTCTTACTCGGAGTTTATTACTGAATACTTCCTTTACTTAGTTGATAACCTCTCTTGATTGCATTTTCATATGGGCAGTGAGTTCAAAGACATATTCGACGTGGACCATTTCATAAGTTCTTTAAGGGACGAGGTTCGTATACTAAAAGAGCTTCCTCCAAGGCTTAAGAGAAGGGTTAGGCTCGGGCTGTACCACACCATGCCTCCTATTAGCTGGTCCAACATGTCCTACTACCAAGACCAGGTTACTTTCTCGGTTACACCAAGAAGAATTCAGCATTAGTCTTTTATGAGATGAGTCTTCAATTTACTTTATTGGTTTCTCACAGCTTCTTTGTACTTAATACTTGGAAACAGATTCTTCCGCTGGTGAAGAAGTATAAGGTGGTACATCTGAACAAGACCGATACTCGACTTGCTAATAACGAACTACCTGTTGAGATTCAGAAGCTGCGATGCCGAGCAAATTTCAATGGGCTTAGGTTTACTCCAAAGATTGAGGAATTGGGTAGAAGAGTAGTCAAGATTCTCAGGGAGAAAGGTCCCTTTCTAGTTCTGCATCTCAGATACGAAATGGATATGTTGGCATTTTCTGGTTGCTCACATGGTTGCAACCGCTACGAAGAGGAAGAACTAACAAGAATGAGGTTAATACAACTATCTCTTCTTAATTATATAAAAAGTTCCGACTTTTGTTTCGTGATATTGATGTTATCATTTTGTTTCATTGCTTAGATATGCTTATCCGTGGTGGAAAGAGAAAGTAATAGACTCCGAGTTGAAGAGGAAAGAAGGTCTTTGCCCATTGACTCCTGAAGAAACAGCTCTTACGCTATCTGCATTGGGTATTGACCGAAATGTTCAGATTTACATAGCTGCAGGAGAAATATACGGTGGTAAAAGGCGGTTAAAGGCTTTAACAGATGTTTTTCCAAATGTGGTTAGTACTTGGTGTCTAAAATTATTCCTTAATATTTCACTCAAAAGTCAGTGACCAATAATATTTTATTTTGATCAAACCAGGTGAGGAAAGAAACTCTACTCGATTCTTCTGATTTGAGTTTTTGTAAAAACCATTCTTCTCAAATGGCTGCTCTTGATTACCTTATCTCTCTCGAAAGTGATATATTCGTTCCTACTTATTACGGAAACATGGCGAAAGTCGTGGAAGGTCATCGCAGGTGAATCATTCATTCTAACTTTTCTAATCTAATTGTTTATTTCATCAAAGCTAATGGCATTTAAATCACATATAGGTTCTTGGGGTTCAAGAAGACAATTGAGCTAAACCGGAAGTTGTTGGTTAAGCTGATAGATGAATATTATGAAGGATTGTTGAGCTGGGAAGTGTTTTCAACCACGGTTAAGGCCTTTCACGCTACACGAATGGGAGGGCCAAAGAGACGGCTAGTGATTCCAAATAAACCGAAAGAAGAAGACTACTTCTATGCTAATCCATATGAATGTCTTCAGCTATTACATGAGAATAATGGCAATTCACTAGAAGAAACCTAATGAACAGATCCTCCAATGTTGTCTTTCGTGGGGGTGATGCAGGACATGGATGGAGTTATCTAATGGGAATGATATATCCATCTGGAAGATTAGGTTTCTTAAAGAGATGAGAAGTTATTTAGGGTTCTTTGGTGTACAGAGATATCTGAAGAGCTTCAGTTGATGCAGAAGAAAGGTTGAAGCTTTCAGGGTCATGTTTGCAAATTTGTCCTATGCCACCTCAGTCATCATCATCCATGGCCTTGCAGTTTTGGTAGCTAAAAAGTAAAATGCAGTGTAAAATTATATCACACATATGATTATCATTATTATTATTTTACAAAATAAATAATTATTCTATTTTAAGTCTCTTGGAATCATTGAATAAATAAAATTTAGATTGTCAAAAAATATATAACCTTAAATAGAAATTTATTTATAACTCATAACAAAAAATTTGAGTCACATTACTATTGTGTAAGAAAAACAAAAATTACTGTACGTTTTTACCTTTTTATCGATTTCCTTGCAATCTTTGAATAAATTTAATTCGGCTGTATTTCATAAAATTAGATTGCCATAAATAATAATAAAGAAGTTTATTTCATGTTATTGCAACAAAGGTCCTTATATCGAATTCTTTGTCCGTTGGTCCCGAGGCTTTTGTCGTGAATCCAGTCTCAACCATCGCTATCTCCTCAGAAATCAATATAGCCGTTGGAAGCTAATGATATTGAGAGGTAGTCTTCACGGTACAAAATAATAAATACGAACACACATCTCAAACAATAATGGAATTTGTTTGCGTTCGTAATTTTGAAAAGATTAATATTATTGTGTTTTTGTAAACTTTTTTTGATAAAAACAAAAAATGATTTTGTAAACTGTAAGAAAAGTATAATGGTATTAATTATTATTAGATAGTGAAGTCTTGGCAAAACATATAGATGAACCTACATGTTAATGCAGTCATTAAGCAATAAGCATAAACGAATGTTACAATTTCTAATCTACATATACATTTTTGCAGCCACTTTGTGAAATAAATCCTGGAGTTGAGATTTATTTACAGTGGTTGTCACTGACATTTAATAATTGTTTTTGATAATTAGAAAGAAAATCTTTGAATTTAATATTTGACAATCTTCCCAAAATCTCTCCACATTAACTACACGATTAGTTACTAAAATAAAACTTCCAAAATATTTAATATCATTTAATTATTACAAATTATCATTTTTGATATTGTTTTTCTACATGACTATAATAATTCGATTATAATCATCAAACCGCAGAGATATTTGATAGTATTTAATTACTACAAAATTAAAAAATATTAGACAATGATTCATAAACATATCATAAATAAGATCAGTGAGTTTTTTTACGGAACGGATTGGCGGGACGGGTTTGACAGGACGTTACTTAATAACAATCGTAAACTATAAAATAAAAATATTTATAGATAAATATAATTTGCAAATTTTTATATATAGTAACTTTAAAAAATAAATTGTCTCCGCGGTTAAAATCTAGTATGTATATATAAGCCTAAGTAGAATACATTGATTGAAGCAAACCAAAAACCAAGTAGCAGAATCTTATTTTTGTACACATACATTTATGTATAGACCTATAGGATCTTTTTTCTCACAAATATTAAACTGTTATCCAAAACAAAAAGTTTCTTAAACTACTTAATTTGCCATCAATTATGAATTGGAGTCCTTTTCCTCCCTTTCATACGTGAAGGATAGTCACTCCTCATTAGATGATCGATTTTCTTTGCTGAATCTGTGGAGACTAGGCCTTTTCTTGATCTTTTCTTTATTTCCGAACCGATTGGTTTTATACTTTTTATCTGCGATAAAACATATTAAAAATAAGAAAAGTATGATGTATGTGTTTGACAAGAAAAAGTGTATGCTAGTGAAAGTTTTTAACGCTAAACGAAAGTTTGATTAAAAGAAAAAGTTTTGTGTACCTTTCGTCCCATCAAGGGATGTTCGCTTCCGCTCGCTATAAGACCAGAATCTCCATATTTGGATCCACCTACATCTATATTTCCACTTATAAGTTTTCGAGTACAACATCAGCTTCACATGTTTTACACCGTCATACGTCTAAGTATATCCACAAGATACACACACATAACTACGACATCTATATCATTTAACTCATAATATCACTAAGAAAAAAATGAAAAGAAAACTAAGAGTTTTGTGTTTTGTCAATATACGAACCTTGAAGCACATGAGGAAAGTTCATGGTCATCATCATCATGAGGAAGAGAAACCCTAGAACGAGTGTGATTAACTTCGCTTTTGTGTTCTTCATCTCTTTTGTCTTTTTCAATATTAAGGAAGTGATTAGGATTTTAATTGATGTGAGTGAAGCTATTATATATAAGGGTTATACAGTAGAAGATTTTTTGAAATCCGGAAAGTGAAAGCTAGGGTTTTCCGACAGCTCCATAGGCAAGACAAAAAGGCACTTCTCATCGGTAATTGTAAACGCTAGCATAAAATAAAAATAAAATCTTTCCGGCAATAACATTTGGAAGATTGGTCAAACAAATTAGTATAAAATTTTATAACCAATTAATACTCCAATTTTCTGCTATCATTTACAAATAATTCCCCAAGTTCTATCAAGTAAGTTTCAATATTTTATTTATTAAAACAATTCCCTAGTCTTACTCTTACGGTTGTGTGTGTCGCAGCTCTATCTCAATCATAATATAGATGTTGTTATCTTTCATTGCAGAGATTTAGAAATATAATACGAATTAAATTACACTATAAAAAACAAAATTCAAATGGTATATCAAACAAACAGTTTTTATAAGAATGAAGTATGTAAAATTATTTAAAGAATATCATATATTCAATTAGATGGGAAAGTCGAAAAATAAAGAACCTAAAATAGTAAATCCAGAAAGTCGGTAGTTGGTACCGACAAAGAGTATAAATTAAAAAGACAAAGATTATTCTTGAAGAACTCAAGGAGGCATGGGGAAGTTTTCATGAGTTTAAGTGCCCTAAAGTAACATTGGAGTTTCAGTTATATTAAATCTTTGTTTACTGCTTAGGGTTTCTAAACAAAGTCTCTACTTTTGTAGTTCCAAACATCTTTTAAAGCATAGATTTGCTAAAAATGCCTAGTTTGTACAATATTTAAATTAGATTTGTACGAAACAGTCTGGTTCTATATTCTTTTAGAGACACGAGGGCGGGTCCTCCGATTCAATCCTTGTGGCCTTGTTGGTGTGAATGCATGCCACTTTAGAATTACAAAATATATGTTGTTCACATTCGTTGCATCATTTCATATGTAATCTTTCCGATGTGGATAGTTGTATACATGTACAATCAAACCTTAGAAACATTCAAAGTACTTATATGATACGATCAGTCATTGGATACAGTATAAAAACATCATAATAGAACTTTTCGAACGTTTTATATATGTTTTACAAAGTTAATTTACACTTACTTATCAATGACAATGACAGCCACGCAGCCGTCAGTTGTTTTTGAGGGGCTTGCTTCTGGGTTTTGGGCCTTGGTAGTCCCTAGCCATCATATCGACAAATACTTCTTGTCTAGATAAATCACTAGATACTTGATCTGAATACTCAAACCCGTTCTTCTTTTTGGGATTGATCATTTTCAACGATTCAGTTTTTGGTTTCAAATCTTTTAACTGCAAGTGAAAATAAATCATGACATCACAGGATAACACTTGTATATATGGATGCACTGCATTAAGAACAAAATATGTAATTACTGAAGTAATCATAAAGTACTCGTAGCTGTTATTTGTGTAAATTGTATATACCTTTCGTCCCATCAAGATATCCTTAGTTCCGATGGCCACATGATCATATAGATGATTGTCACCTCTTGATCCACCTAAATGCATATATAGATCATATCATATGCATCCATCACTATCACATAAAACGTTATAATAATAATAATGTTTTAAAAAAAAAAGATAACAAGAGGTCGAACCATGAAAGGCCAAAAGAATAATACTTAAGAAGACAAGCAATAAAGCTGAGGTCATTAACTTCGCATAACTCCACTTCTTCATCTCTAATTAATCTTCCGGAAGATCCCAAAAGGAAGATATATATTTCTTTACGGTTATGAAATTTCTATGTGAGTGAATATCATCTGTTTTGGTGGATGTTAGTATGTGTGTGTATATATAGAAATAGAAAATTAAAGTCAAAAGCTATAAATTTGGTTGAAGAAAAAGATATTATATTTAATCACCGGATGTCCAATGACCAGTGCTAATTTTTTCACTGATGAAATATTCTCTCCAAAATTAGTTAAATGCTACGGTGAAAAACAGAAAGTCAAAAAGCAATTGTTATTTTCCATCTATCTGTCTATTTTTAGATGATAGCACCAAATTATCAACTACTTGCCAATGATCATTATAAACAGTACTCATTACTGTTAAAAATTCCATCAATTAACCGGAACTATAGAAATAAAAACAAGTGTCCGCTAAAAAACAAAGAGTAGTCAATGCTTGATAATTGCAACTCCAACAACCAGCCAGCTCCATGGATGGCGCCAACCCCATATCCGTCAAGGAATCGTTGGTCAAAGACGTCTCTGAGCTGAATATAAGAAAATGAACACTACACTTCTCTTCATTGTTATAATATAGTCCATCTGTTAATCCGGGTTATGGGATCATTTTTAGTACTGGACAGGTGAACATACAAGTGGATTGTTAGTCCATCTTTTAATCCGAGTTATGGCAACATTTTTAGTCCATCTTTTAATCTGAGAGGCAAGAAAAAGTTTCATACGTAATATATGTCTATATAGAATGGTATTTCAAATTTGGTTTGTATACGTAGAGTTGATAACGATTTATATTGAATAATCAGCTTTGAACAATTTGTTTTTTTTTTCTTTTACATTTCTAATAGAAAAATAATCGTAAAAGATATGAAATAAAACCAGCACATACTGAGGAGATTTACCTTATACAAAATAAAAACATCATAACATGACTTATTCATTTGTTTATTTTACAAAGTTAAACAGTAAATTAACCATAATTTGCCCGGTATCAATGACTACGTACTACGCGCAACCGTTAATTATGGACGGGGGGTTTGTACTTTCGTTGCCCGTAGTCCCTTAGCTCAACATATACTTCTCTTTCTTGTACATCATGAGATCCTTGATCCGGATACTCAAACCCGTTTTTCTTTGTTGGATTGATCGGTTTCAAACTTTTTAACTGAAAGTGAAGATATCACGATATCACTTTCCATGAAATTACTTGTATGTATGTATACACATCATTATTAAGAACAAAATATGCGGTTGGTGTGTCTTAATTCGGTTTAGCCATTATTTGTATGAGTTGTATATACCTTTCGTCCCATGGAGATATCCTTAGTTCTGATGGCCACATGAACATGCTGATGATCGTCGTCTCTTGATCCACCTAAATGCATATATAGATCATATGGATCCATCACTATCAAGTAAATGATTATAGATATGGAAGAAAAAATAACAAGAGGATCGAAGCCGAACCTTGAAATGCCAAAAGAAGAATAATAAAGAAGAGAAACAACAAAGCTAAGGTTATTAAATTCGCATAACTCCACTTCTTCATCTCCATTAATCGTCAATCGTGGAGAGAATAAAGACTTCAAAAGGAAGGTATTTCTTTACGGTTTTGAAATTCTGATGTGAGTGAATGTCATATGTTTTTGTGGATGATATATGTATTTATTTATATATATAGAAAACCAAAGTCAAAATCTAAAATGGTTGAGTTTATAAAGTTCTTAATTAACGTCCTTTCATATATGTAACAAAATTCGATAAATATACGTGAGGGAAAATAAATTGTTCTGGATTACAGTATTTGATTTCGGCTCATTTCTCATCATTATGTGAATTAATAATTTTTATTACCAAATACCATATGTTATCACTAATTAAGTAATTATCACAAACTGAATGTATAGAGCTACTACGTACCGATGCCACTTTTCAATCTAAAACTAGTTAGATGCTACAATGAAACCCCCTTGTACATCTAGTAGTAATTAGAAAACAAGAAAACAAAGTCAAAAGCAATTATTATTTTTCATGAGCTGCATCGTTCTGTCCATTTGAAGCTGATTAGCACCAAATTATCAGAGCTACTTGCCAATTTTTTAAGTATAAAAAGTTAAAAGAGTACAAGTCCGATTCTGTTAAAAGTCGTCCCCAGGGAAAATACGTGTTTGACTTTAATCCTTAGATGGATAAAAGCCTAATTGGTCTCCTTCTTTGGGTGATCATAAAAAAAGGGTTAAGGTTTTTTAGAGTTTGTTCAAGAGCTTATCAATACAGACCAGCGTATTCCCGCAGTCCGGCTTAATGATTTAAGTCTAAAAGCATTTGCTGATACATAAAGATGTTGTTTTCATCATCTCTTTTCCAAAATCCTTTTAATAATGATGTTGGAGTCTCTTGGCCATTTTTACATAACATGTCGGATACAGCCAAAAACACCAACTGGGTTCTACTAAATCAAATATGTTTAAGGCTTGATTTGATTGGAATCTGTTCCTGTCTTTCAACTAATTTGATCCAAAATAACAGTCAACAAACCAGCAAGCAAAGACACCAACGACTAAGGGATATGATTTTTTATTATTGAAACAAAAACGAAAAACCTCAAAAGAGAGATTGTCTCGGTCATAAATAGAACTACACCATTCACTATTTAAATAAACTCCGGCAACTTAAAAACGAACTGAAGAATCGCCGGAAAATTTGAGAAAAGACAAAACAAAAACAAAACGGAGAAGATAGATGATATGTTGAGCTAATAACCAAAACTGCGGTGGTGGTTTTTTTGCTGCTCAAGCTTTAGTGGGTGGGTTAAGCTCATCCCAAGCTTCAATCCAAGTGACCATAGCATCTGCAAGCTTGTCAAAGTAAGGATCAATGGGGCTTAGCTTCTCCTTCACCAACTTGGACAGCTCCATGTAGCATTGTTGAACTGTCACAGCTTCTTTCGTGAGCTTTGCGCTCTGGAAGAAAGGAATGATATCCTCCTGCCAGAAGATTCCCTTGTACTCCTTCTTCAAGTTCACAAACGGGTTGCTGGCTTTGCTGTGGTAAATGTAGGGCAAACCTGTCTTCACTCCCAATCCCAAATGGTCACAGATCACCTGAAGAACATAAGAGGGAGATCAGTAAACAAATTAACATTTAAATTCATTTTGAAGCAACGAGTGGAATGGGGAAAGTAAGTACCTTGATACACCATCCAGCCCACATATCGTCGTAGCGACCAATAGGCTGACCATCACCCATGAGACCAAAGTACATAGCCGGACCAATGAGCTCACGGTCAAAGGCCAAGTTCATACCACACATAGGGAAAAGAGTTCCCTTTGGGATGGTCATGACAGCATCCACATACCTAATAGTGATGCCAGTTAAGCATTGGTAGCTTATAAAAACCGGAAAAAAAAAATGTAGACAGAAGATGTTAAATAAAACACTACCTTGTGTTCCTTTCCTTAGGCTTCACAAGTTGGGTAGGGGCATCGTAATCAGGGATGTTGAGCCACAGACCGTGGGAAACAGCGGTGGAAACACCCTCACGGAGACTGAAAGGGTATCCACGGACGAAGTCAGCACCTTCACGGTATGGGTCGTACAAGGTGTTGAAGAAAAATGGAGTTGATGGGCAGAGAAGGTTCTTGATGTGTTGCTCAAGAGCGTTCACAGCTTTTCCAGATGGATCCTTAGCAACCTATAACACATGACAACAACAATAATATTTAAATTATAAGCAAAGAATATTCAAATGCATCTAAAGCCAACAAAAATAAGAAAAAGAGACAATACGTTACACATGACTAAACCAACACAATATGAAAGCAACATCAATGCTACAATCATGGCGTAACTGAAAACTCAATTCTAAAAAGAAAGCCCCACAAATAAAGTTTGGACTTTTCTTTGCCTTAAGCCTTATGACCACAACATAAATGTGCAGGACAATGACATGCAAGAATCTTGTGAAGTTAACTGTTAAGACATAACATAGAAAGGTTGGTCCAACAACAATGACATTACCTAAACATAAGAGAGATCATGGCAATGCCGACAAACATAAGACTAACACAATTTCAATTCTGAAAACAGATCGAAACCCATCAAGCAGATGAATATATAGATCTAAGTCAAAACAGTGTGTTTCTTAAAGTTGACCTAGAGAATTGTGATCGTATTTTCAATTTTCAATTCAAAGATCAGTCAAATCTACAGACTTTATCACTAGATCTCAAACTGAACCTATGAAGAAGGAAAAAAAGAACAGATCTATAAACAGAATTGTGGAAACTTACGAAGCAATCGTCATCAATAGTGAAGATGTACTTCTTCTTGGAGACCATGTAGCCGAAGCAACGACAAGCAGAGTCCTTGAAGGAAATGCAGGAAGCTTTAGGACCAAGGATACGGTTGATGTCGTTCCTGTTGTAGAGTTCGTAATCGAACCCTTCAGGGACAGCAATGGTCTTCGATGGATCTCCATCTTGGACGATAATCAGATGGTAAGGCTGAAGAAAAGGCCTCCACATCTCCAGGAAATCGAGGTTACGGATCGTGGGGATCACGATATCGAGCTCATCCTTCAACAATGGGATGTGGTTCACCGGAATTCCAACGGTGTTCGCCGGCTCAACCATGATTGGATTGATTCAGAGAGAAGAGAATTTGGAGAGAAAAGATTGTGAGATTTGAGATCGGAGGTGATGGGAGACTCTGAAGACCGTCGCTTTGGCTTTTATATTAGTTGGCACGTGAGAGGGCTTTGTGTGAGTTTTGACACGTGGTGGATTATAAGTCGTTCACCAGGTCAAAAGAATTTTTAACCTTGTTATGGTGAGGAAGTGAAGACTTTACTATTTTGTCTCTTAATTGTCCGTTTTCTAGGCTATTAATAATTTGTCTTATTGGTTTAGAAAACATTTGTTAATTAATTTCCCATAAAAATAGAAGCTTATAATATTGTCTAGAGATTATATTTTAGATATTTATCACCACAAATAAAATAAAATAATTGTCAATCTTTTTAAACAGATACTTTTGAAGAATATCCATACTTTTTGATATTCTTGTTTAGTTATTAAATTAAATTATCAGATATACCTACGAACTAATATGGATTTATATATTTCAGTTACACTTTTGGTTTTATAACTTGTTGTCAACAGAAAAATAAAATTGTTGTCAAGACATTTGAATTTTAGAAACTAACTTATTTTGGTTAATTAAAAGGTCAAAAGATTCAAAATAAATTTGTTTCTCAAATTTTAGTGGTCAATATTAAATTTCTGACCAACAAAAATCACAAAACCTCAGTTTTGATCATTTATTATTAATTATATAATTGTGAATTTTGTTTTGATTTAAGGCTTTTTAATAAGTTAAAAAGTTTTGTTTCTTGTTCGTTTAGGTTTTTTTTTTTTTGTTATACTTATAATCAGTTTTAGACTTAGAGGAAATTGAACAGTTTAGAAT
>Ga0041059_1000249_pt1 | contig 36792 bp, 26 predicted proteins | sample AraColnosormetaG_FD_56232 | JGI IMG/M metagenome (GOLD analysis project Ga0041059, IMG submission 56232) | Arabidopsis roots microbial communities from North Carolina, USA - Col MF nosort | ecosystem: Host-associated > Plants > Roots > Unclassified | place: USA: North Carolina | collected...
AACNATTACAACCCAACTCATTTTACTCATCAAACCAATTGACTCATCAACTCATTTGACCCATTAACTCATTTGAGTCAAAATTTTCAACTCATTAGAGTTCATGGGTTGAATTGAGTTGAGTTAACCCATGAATTTTAACCCATTTTGACATCTCTACCTGCGTTACATGCTCAGCCCATGCATGATTGAAGCTAGTGATGTTGATAACAAAAACTGAAATGAATCACGTAATTTTCTAAAATCAGTTCTAAACGATTCTGTTTCTTCTTTAAGAATGAAAACACGAATTTATTTTTGGTGAATTTTAATTCCAACTACCAAAAATAATTTGATTGATTGGTTGAAATTTCTTGTAAAATTGTGTTAGAATTTGAAATATTATCATTTGCAGGATATATATGTAGTTTGGCTGTCAAAAAAAAATGTATTATGTTTTTGGTGAAGTTGCAAGTTATTTATAACACATAGAACCTAGTCATAGACGTTGACATGAAACAGATTGAATAAGACAGTGTGTGTCTTAGAAACAGAAACTTGAATAAAAGTGGAAATATGCGTTTCATATTGTATAACCGATAGATTATGGAAACAATGATGCATATTGGCAATCAAAACAAAAACAACGATACATACAATTGCGACCACAAGCAAGACCGAAAGACACACCTGTGACGCGCGTCCAACGCACAAAGAGTCCGAGTCAAATTCGGAGTCTATTAAGCGGTGCACCAGCAAGTATACACGTACGAACCAATTACATGCATAATGCATTAAGACTGTCACTATCGCTAAAAATTTTGTTTTTAGCTGCTGCAAGTGATCGCCAATTAAATTGCAACTCTTACCTCACAAAATTGTCTCTTGCTAGTTCAATTATTTCCTTTTTATTATCAACATCCGCTAATTATTGTAATGCTCAATTTCTTTTTGTAATTTACTCTCTATCCTAATCTTTTACTTTGAATGAGAGTGTATGTATAAACTATTTTTGATAAGTTCTTTCTCTTTTTTCTATATAGAAAGTCTACTTTCTGTAAACTGATTTTTGTCTCTTTCAAACCAGAGAAGTAAAGTGAATAATTGAAAGCTATAGACGGAATACACTACAAATTGCTAGATCCAGTATCTCTAAATGATTAAATGCCAAAAATTGCTATATTTATGATCTGTTTATTCTTTTAGTTTAAGTACCTATTTCAAAAACATACCAGATGTAGAATCTACATTCATACTCGAAATCAAGATTTTAGCTTTTTACCCCGAAGTGAAAGTTTTTTTTCCACTGAAAGTGAATCAACAACTTTAGTTCTAATGAGTTCAGTAAACTTGTCGATATTAAGAAATTCGTCGAGAAATCATGATTCTTTCAGTCTTCACTCCAATACATATTAGAGGAAATACTCTCTTGTATCTTCTCTAATACTAGTACATCCTCTCAAACATCTTAACTAAAACAGAGGTCTAACTTTTTCCTTTTTCCTGGAAAAATTGCAGAGAAAATTTATTTTTAATGTCAGGTCATTAACACAGGTTGCTTACAAGAACATTACTTCTACAGCAAGTTATTCAGAACTCTGGACATTATCACCCGAGTCGATCGACGTCAGGGCCGCCTAACAGAAAATGGTAGGCTCTCTCGAAGTATCCAAGCCTCCAGAGCACAAGGTTGAGTCCAAGATCGTCATAGCCGGTAAATAAAATCTCGATTCTGTTTTGACCAATCTTGGTTCGATGTGGTTTGATTCCTTGTGTACCGTTATGGCTGATGCTCTATTTGTATAATTCTTAAACACAACTCGATTCCTTTAGATTAATGTAGATCATACTAAGCAACTTTGGTTGGTTCTGAGTAAACCGATTTTGTCCCTGGGGCAGATGAAGAAGAAGAGGATGAAAACGACAGTCCAATCGAAGAGGTCCGTTTAACCGTACCGATAACCGACGATCCATCTCTACCAGTTTTGACATTCCGTACATGGTTCTTAGGAATGGTTTCTTGCGTGGTACTCGCGTTCGTGAACAATTTCTTCGGTTACCGGTCGAACCCGCTCACGGTATCTTCAGTCGTGGCTCAGATCATCACTCTCCCTCTAGGAAAGCTCATGGCCACGACTCTACCAACAACAAAACTCCGTTTACCTGGTACAAATTGGTCGTGTTCGTTGAACCCTGGACCATTCAACATGAAGGAACATGTACTGATCACTATATTCGCTAATACCGGAGCTGGAGGAGCTTATGCCACCAGCATCCTAACCATCGTTAAAGCATTTTATCACCGGAATCTCAATCCCGCCGCCGCCATGTTGCTTGTCCAAACCACTCAGGTATGTATACACAATATACAATATAATTCAAAAATTACATAGTTTTTGTTTGTAACAGTTACATTATTTATCTGTCATGTAGTTGTTGGGATATGGATGGGCGGGTATGTTCAGGAAATACCTAGTGGACTCACCTTACATGTGGTGGCCTGCAAATCTTGTTCAAGTCTCTCTCTTTAGGTTCGTGTTTTTTTCTCCAAATCATTCACATTTGTAACTGTCACGAAATTTTACTTTTTGATGGATTAGAGCCTTACATGAGAAGGAGGAGAAGCGTGAAGGAAAACAAACGAAACTTAGATTCTTCTTGATAGTCTTCTTCCTGAGCTTCACTTACTACATAGTCCCAGGCTATCTTTTCCCTTCCATCTCATATCTCTCCTTTGTCTGCTGGATATGGACCCGCTCTGTAACCGCTCAACAGATCGGTTCAGGGCTGCACGGTCTCGGCATTGGCTCATTTGGTCTTGATTGGTCCACGGTTGCAGGTTTCTTAGGCAGTCCTTTAGCTGTACCGTTCTTCGCTATAGCCAATTCCTTTGGCGGATTTATCATCTTCTTCTACATCATCCTTCCTATCTTCTACTGGAGCAACGCTTACGAGGCAAAGAAGTTTCCTTTCTATACCTCTCACCCATTTGATCACACTGGTCAGCGTTACAACACCACTCGTATCCTCAACCAGAAAACATTCAATATTGATCTTCCTGCTTACGAAAGCTATAGCAAGCTTTACCTTAGCATTCTGTTTGCTCTGATCTATGGGCTCAGCTTCGGTACCCTTACCGCAACCATTTCTCATGTCGCCCTCTTTGACGGAAAGTAAGATTCTTTTTTTTTTCTTTTTTTCTCTACTCTGCGTCTCAAAATACTGTATAGATCAATTTATCAGTTTCCATGAAAAATATTTTTTTGTTGTTGTTGTGGTTGTTTACATGAAGGTTTATCTGGGAGCTGTGGAAGAAGGCAACATTGACGACAAAGGACAAGTTTGGAGATGTGCATACAAGATTGATGAAGAAGAATTATAAGGAAGTACCTCAATGGTGGTTCGTTGCGGTTCTCGCTGCTTCCTTTGTGCTAGCTCTTTATGCATGTGAGGGATTTGGCAAACAGCTTCAGCTCCCATGGTGGGGACTTTTACTCGCTTGTGCCATCGCCTTTACCTTCACTTTGCCTATTGGAGTTATCCTAGCGACCACAAACCAGCGAATGGGTCTTAATGTTATATCGGAACTGATCATCGGGTTCTTGTATCCGGGAAAGCCACTTGCCAATGTGGCTTTTAAGACTTATGGTTCTGTGAGTATAGCTCAAGCCTTGTACTTTGTCGGAGACTTCAAACTTGGCCACTACATGAAGATTCCTCCGAGATCTATGTTCATCGTTCAACTCGTTGCGACTATTGTTGCTTCAACTGTCTCCTTCGGGACCACATGGTGGTTGCTTTCTTCAGTCGAGAACATCTGTAACACAGATATGCTCCCAAAGAGTAGTCCGTGGACTTGCCCTGGGGATGTAGTGTTCTACAACGCGTCGATCATTTGGGGAATCATCGGTCCTGGAAGGATGTTCACAAGTAAAGGTATATACCCCGGGATGAACTGGTTCTTCCTCATTGGCTTCCTTGCTCCTGTCCCGGTCTGGTTCTTTGCAAGGAAATTCCCGGAGAAGAAGTGGATACATCAGATTCATATTCCCTTGATCTTCTCAGGGGCTAATGTGATGCCAATGGCCAAGGCTGTGCATTACTGGTCGTGGTTCGCTGTTGGGATCGTGTTCAACTACTATATCTTCAGGAGGTACAAGGGATGGTGGGCAAGGCATAACTACATCCTCTCTGCAGCTCTTGATGCAGGCACTGCGGTTATGGGAGTGTTGATCTACTTTGCGTTACAGAACAATAACATAAGCTTACCAGATTGGTGGGGGAATGAGAACACAGACCATTGCCCTTTGGCAAATTGCCCAACAGAGAAAGGGATCGTCGCTAAGGGCTGCCCGGTGTTCTAAAACCTTGTTGCAGTTTAACATTATCTCTGTAGTTTCTCATACCTGCAGGTGAGGGACAGTTACTGCAAAGTCGTTTGGTGGCCATAATAATAATAATGCGTAAAGACTTTGTGAGAGTTTAAGTGATAAAGTAAAAAATGGTTTGCAAATTAAGAACACCCAAAGATGATAGCTCTAACACAAATTTCAATCAAAGAGAGTATAATTTCAGGACAAAGCAAAACAAGGCTAAAAGTTTCCATCTTTTTCTAATTGAATAACACTAAGATCTGTGAACAACTTCCGTTCCTGTCAATTTCAAGCAATCAAGAACCAAATTTGTCACCTTCTATTGAACTCAGGAAAACTCCTAAATTGTGCAATTTAACGTACATGTCAAACGTAATCAGATCCTAAGATTCATAGTTAGGTTTTTCAAACCTTCGAAGTCATCATGAGAGAGATCTCCAGAGGAGGCAGGAGATGGAGGACAAGCTTGATGTACTCATTATGGGAGAGCTCAAACTTGAGCTAGTAGAGCTACGCCATTATTTCCCAAGCTCACCTTTGTTTGACTCGATCACAAAACTCAGTGAGTCAGACTCAGTTCAACGACCCTCTAATTTGGATACCCGTTTACGCGGCCCAACCCGGCCCAATACTGGATTTTGAATTTTTTTATGTTTAATGATTTTCTTATAAATATTTGGCTTTGCGTAGAGGGAGAGAGGGAGAGAGGGAGGAGAGATGGCGTTGTCTAACCAAAAAAAAAACGAGAATAGATAAAGCAGCAGCGGTTGCTGTCGGAGTTTTGCTTCGAAGACAAAAAACTAAGGTTGTTAGGTTTTATAGGCCAACGGTTTATGTTCTCCTACTTCTCTGCTTCTTCTGCATTCTTCAATCCTAAGCAAAAATCCATTTGTGGACGTCACTATCAAACGGCCAACTTCACCTTCTCTGACAATATCACTACACCTTCCTTTCTTCTTCATCTCTTCTATCTTCACTATTTTTTTACCAAAATCTTCTCCATCTGCTGGGTTCACACCAAAACCTACACTTTTTGGTATGTTGCTCTGTTTCGCAGAGTGAAGATAAGGTATTTGATGAAAATGCCTCACTGATATATCCATCCATGTCTTTTTTTTTACATGTACTTTAATTGCATATTTTAAAGACTTTTCATGGCTTTTTAGCTCAAGCTTTACTCTGTTTCTCTTTGCTCTTGTTCAGGAGATCAAATCAAAGACCTCTCTGTTTCCGATATGAGTACCCGTTATTCCTCTCAGTTGCAATCATCAGCCATTAACTCCATCACTGTCTCCTCATCTTCTTCCTTCGCTTCCACGCAACTGGATGATAACACTCACACGGCTCCGGAGAGCTCTCCATCTTCTTCCTTCTTCATGAGACTTGCCATGAGGGTATCTAGAGCAAGGTGGTTCATTTTCTTGAGAAGAGTCTTTCATTACCAGAACGCCTCAAGATCCGATCTTGGCACCAATCCTTTCAATTCTATCGCTTGGATGGTATCAGAGCTCATCGCTTTACTTTTACAGATCACTGTGATAACATCCACACTAGCTTTGTCCAAAAACGAGAGGCCTGTTTGGCCGATGAGGTTATGGATCACTGGCTACAACGTTGGATGTCTGCTCAATCTTATGTTACTATACGGTCGGTATCGTCAGCAAGATACTAGCCATGAAAATGCATTTAGCTTCGGCGATATTGAGCAGCAACAAAGAAGCAGGGAAGAGACCACCAGGTTACTAACAAAAATCTAGTTTTTTCAAGTTTGATCATAAAATGCAAAGATTTCTAGGAAAATGACTTATTTTTGTGTGTGTTTTAGGTGCTCGCATTTGATGAACAAATGCCGGACATCGCTGGAGCTATTCTTTGCGATATGGTTTGTGATAGGTAATGTATGGGTTTTTGATTCTCGGTTTGGTTCTTTCCACTATGCTCCAATCCTTCATGTCCTCTGCATCTCCCTACTCGCTTGGAACGCTCTCTGTTACTCCTTCCCATTTCTTCTCTTCCTCCTGCTCTGTTGTGTTGTACCTCTCGTTAGTAGCTTCCTCGGCTACAACATGAACGTTGGATCTTCGGAAAAAGGAGCTTCAGATGACCAGATCTCCAGTCTCCCAAGTTGGAAATACAAACTCATTGATGAAACTTCTGATTCTTCTCAAGCAAACAATGATCCGGTAAGCACTAATTTGAATTCTGAAATAGGTCAAATAGTCAGAAATCAATCTTGATATCAAAACTGAAACCCACCGGTTTCATTATTGCAGGAATGTTGTATATGTTTGGCAAAGTACAAAGAGAAAGAAGAAGTGAGAAAGCTTCCATGTTCGCATAGGTTTCACCTCAAATGCGTAGATCAATGGCTTCGTATCATCTCGTGTTGTCCTCTTTGCAAACAAGATCTCCCTAACTGAAAAATCAAAACAATACATGAGTCACAAGATTGAATCTCTGACCAAGTACCATATATGTGTTTTTTTTTTTTTCTGTTGCCGCCTAAACACGTTTACTTGTGTGAATGTCGTTATCATTCCTTTTTTTTTCTTGTGTACAAAGTAGCTCACCAGTAACTGTAATTTTACCTAAAAAAAAAGTTAAAAAACATGATCAATCTGTTGTTTTACCAGTAGAGTTTGTCCCTCTCTTACCATTAATCAAAGTTTTAATTGTTGGTTAATGTAACTAAGCTTATACTGGTTTTTGCTATAATATTTTTTCCAAAGACAATTTAAACCGAATTCAAACCCAGAGACCAAATCAGACCAAAGCAACAGTCAGAATCCGAATAACATGACACGCCGTCGTATAGGAACGATTATTGAAACGATGGTGTTTAAGACAGCGCATAAATGGACACATGCTCCACTAGACGACGACGTGTGAAAGTGAATGTAACAAGGAGTTTTATTACAACTGTATCAACATCGAGTAAAAATAAACAAAATTATTTATTTTTTAAATTTAAAAAGTATAAAAACGCCAACAAACAAAAATAATTTGGTCTTTTTCTTAGCATATTTAAAATTTTGCAATATATTCATTCTGCTTATAGAAAATCGTGTCGACCTTTTTTCTCTCACTTACCCAATAAGAGCTTTTTTCGCGTTTTCCACCGCAACCACCGTCACCTTCAACCGCCGGAGCCGCCGCAAGGAAGGCTCATCATCCGCCGTGGCGTAAGGCTTTTTCTTCTTCTCTTTCTCCCTTTTCTACGATTTCGCGGTCGGTCGCTTCCTCGTAATCTCGTGTGTTTATTCCGGGAAAATCGCGATGGGAAACAAGTTAAAATTTGAGATTGAGAATCAAGCAACTAATTTCTTCGCAAGCTGATAGATCCATGAGCTGATTACCAAGTTTATATAACGAGATTCATCGTTGTTGTATCTCTGAATCCGAACGATTTGGAATCTAAAACTCATTGGATCGCTTTTTCTCATATCCGTCATTTCTCCTTAGCTTAATCACTTCTCTGATTCATATCGCGATTAGATTCAGGTGTCGATCCTCAGAGGATTATATTTTCTGACGATTAATCCGTCTGGATAGTTTTATTATGTTCTTCATGATGCATTTTTTTTCCCCGCAAAATTCATGATGCATTTCTGACGTGAAATTGGGTGTTTTTGATTCCTCATTTTATCCTAGTTCATGTATTTTTTGGGGCTGTTTCTTAGATTTGGGTTTCGTGTTTTAGCTTAAAGATAGTTCCTAATCCATGAATACATTGGTTAATCTGGAAATGAATCTGGAGTTAAGATTAATGCATAAAGTTTACGACCGTTTATAATATGCGTCTCCTCTGTTTGTGTTTCATAGTATCTGGTGCTTTAGTCTAATTCAGATCTGATCTGAGAATGATGAATCTTGTTTGCTCCTGTCAATTCTTCTTTAACTGTTTTGCAATTTGATGAGCTAATAACTGACTATATCTCATTTCCTTCCCATCGCAGAATTTTTTGAGGTGTACAAAGCATTGCCTATTTGACGAACCAGGAAATGGTTAAAAGGTACTTATCTTGTTCAAATGCATATGTCTTTAGATTCTTCCAAGTGGTTCGAAAGTTCTTACATTTTATTGTTATTTAACAGGCATGGAGAGTTTTGATTTACAAGATATATCATGTCGCAGTGCATAGACGGTTTCAAGCATGTATGCTCCTCTTTTTTCCGGTGTTTTGATATCGATATTTACAAACAATCTGGAGGCCTTGGTGACCCTGAACTTCTTGCGAGAGAGACAGTTTGTATGCTCTCAACTTCTTTTCCATCTTATTTTAACTTCCATGCACTTTTTTTTTCCAGTTATATGTATGATTCAAAGGCTTGCCATTACTCTAGTTGATGCTCTCTGTTAAGAGGAATGCAAATCTTTCTTTCTGTGTTTTGATCATTGACTCGTTTGGGTGCAGTTAGCGTGAGTGAAATAGAGGCTCTCTATGAGCTGTTTAAGAAAATCAGCAGTGCTGTGATTGATGATGGGCTAATAAACAAGGTATGAAGGAAGGGCATCATTATATGTCTTTTATGCCACTCACTTATACTCCTCACGAATCATGCATATTGCTACGTCTTTTGGACATCCTTTTCTGATTTTCCTTGACCTGTCTTGTCGTTCAGGAAGAATTTCAGTTAGCCTTGTTCAAGACAAATAAAAAAGAGAGCTTGTTTGCAGACCGGGTATGTTCTTCTTTTTTAATCAAAAGACTTTGTTATCCATTTGCCAAGATCCTTTTTGAAAGATAACTTGACAGTACCAATCACAGGTATTCGATTTGTTTGACACAAAGCATAATGGAATACTGGGGTTTGAGGAGTTTGCGCGTGCTCTCTCTGTCTTTCATCCAAATGCTCCCATAGAAGACAAGATTGACTGTACGTCTTTGATCTTACAAAGTTGATCTGAGAAACCATCTATACAATTTATCTGATGTTGACATGCTACATGTAACCCATGAAATATCACTAACAGTTACCGGGAACATTGTTTTGCAGTTTCGTTTCAGCTATATGATCTTAAGCAGCAAGGTTTCATAGAGAGGCAAGAGGTGAAGCAAATGGTGGTGGCTACTCTTGCTGAGTCCGGCATGAACCTGTCAGACGAAATCATAGAGAGTATAATCGACAAGGTGTGGTTCCTTCCTACCCTGCTCGATACTATATTCTTGTTCCACTGTTGTATAGCCAACTCATGATAGCAGTTGAGAATAAAGTAAAGAGTGGTTTCTAAGTTTCTTCTTTCACAGACATTTGAGGAAGCTGATACAAAACATGACGGGAGGATCGATAAGGAAGAGTGGAGAACCCTTGTTCTCAGGCATCCTTCCCTTCTAAAGAATATGACTCTCCAGTATCTTAAGTGAGTTCCTAAACCAAGACTTATCCGAGGTTTAGGCAATGCAACTTCCAATTTTTTCTGTGTTATTATTAACACCGATCTCTGATATTGTGTGCAGGGATATAACAACTACATTTCCGAGCTTTGTGTTCCACTCGCAGGTGGAAGATACCTGAGAAAAACAATAGCATATTAGCAGAGGAGACAATTTGGGAATTGTGTTTGTTTTCTGATTATGTATCATGTCTATTTGTTTCAATCTCTCTGAACATTTTCAAGATTTTGTTGTTACTTGTGTGAATTAAAAGTAAAGAAAACAAATCTGTATTTTTGCTACTCCTGATTTTGATTGCTGATTTTCTCCTCGCATCTGTAGATATACTACTAACCTTGAGACATGAATCCTATTAATAAAGAGCAAACTGATGAAGTGATAATAGAGAGCAAAAAAGAGAGAACCCAACACCAAATGATCGGGTATGCTCTAGTCTGAATTCTGAAGTCAAAATTGAAATCACCGATTTGATCGAACCGGATGCAACATTACAACAATCGGATTTGTTAGTCTTGTGGTTGACTTTGTCAGTTAGAGTTGACAAAGTAATTAGCAAAGTTAGTGACGATTGTGTTCTGCATAAACACGTTTACTTTGAGGAATAAATTACTTACTCTTTCGGTCTTTCCTAATATATATGTTTTCCCTGTCTCAAAGATCTGAATAGGTATCAGAGCGCGTTGACAATCTCTTTTTTTGATCATCGATTTGTTCTCTCTTTCTTGGCTAAAAAGTTTCTATCTACACGACTCTCCATGGATTCAACAAGAAATTCAGCTTCTTCCAACTCCACGGGATGCTTTACGGATCAGAAAAAGCGAAAGGCACTCTATGAGGTGTTTAAGAAACTCAGCGGTGTTGATTGCCAAAGAAACGAGGTTCGTATAAATTATATGTAACTTTCTTGCTAAGTACGCATATGATATAAATCTGTGTTTCTTCGTTCAGGGTAACGTTGTAGAAGGCGTAACGTGTTATTATGGTGAAATGAACAAGGTATTTGGAATTATATATAAATATATATGTCTTTCTTGCCACGCACTCCTTCTTTTCAACAAGTCTTACAGATTTTCCATAACGTGTCCTGTTGTATTTCTGTTGTATCAGGAACAGTTTCATGTAGCCATATTCCAGACTGACAAAAATGAGAGCTTGTTTTCAGAGAGGGTATTTTATTTTTGTTCTCAACAAAAAAAGTCTTTGTAATCCATTTGCAAACAATGACATTACCCTATCACACAGGTCTTCGATTTGTTCGACACAAATCATGATGGATTACTTGGGTTTGAGGAGTTTGCCCGAGCTCTCTCTGTCTTTCATCCATCTGCTCCTATAGATGATAAAATTGACCGTACGTCTCTGATCTCAAAAACTAGACCCGATATATTAACCATCTACAAACAAACTGTTCACATGCTACCTATATATATTCCATGAAAGCTTATTAACGGTTACCTGGAACATTATTTGGCAGTTTCGTTTCAGCTATATGATCTTAAGCAGCAAGGTTTTATCGAAAGGCAGGGGGTGAAACAACTGGTGGTGGCTACTCTTGCTGCGTCCGGCATGAGCCAGTCAGACGAAATCGTAGAGAGTATAATCGACAAGGTGTGTTTTCCTTCCTTCTATTTTTTGGTTCGACTCTAGTCTATAGTATAGCCAACTAAGTTTAAGCAGCTGATGAATATGAAGTGAAGAGTGATTTTTGAGTTTATGAGGCAGACATTTGTGCAAGCTGACACAAAACATGAAGGGATGATCGATGAGGAAGAGTGGATGGACCTAGTTTTTAGACATCCTCTTCTTCTGAAGAACATGACTCTCCAGTATCTCAAGTGAGCTCCTAAACCAAAGACTAACCCGAGGTTTAGCCAATGCAACTTCAAATTTTTCTGCATCACGTATTATTAACACCATGATATCTGATATTGTGTGCAGGGATATCACAACTACATTTCCGAGCTTTGTGTTACACTCGCAAGTGGAAGATACCTGAGAAAAACAATAGCATATTAGCAGAGGAGACTGTTTGGGAATTGTGTTTGTTTTCTGATTATGTATCATGTTTATTTGTTTTCAATCTCTCTCAACATTTTCAAGATTTTGTTGTTCCTTTGTGTGGAAAAAAAACAAATCCGTTGATGATTTTCTCCTCGCATCTGTAGATCTACTACTAATCTTGAGACATGTAAAAGCAAACTGCTAGAGCATTGAAAGGGCAAACTGCTAGAAAAAAAAGAGAGAAGAACTCAACACCAATGATCGGCTATGCTCTAATCTGAATTCTCAAGTCAAAATTGAAATCGCCGGTTTGATCGAACCGGATGTATTTAACAAAATAAACAAAATAAACAAAAAAAGAAGGAAAAATAGATCCTCACGCGTTACCGTAGCGCGTATTTTTTTCACAACAAAATTCATAAGCAGTGTGGGTCCCACAGGTCCACTAAGTTTAGTGGTGGGTTGCTCCGTAGCTAATCTCATCTCTCACTCTTTTTCTTATCCACTATCCATAGAAGAAGAAGAAGAAGACTGTTGACGACGACGGCGATGGCGATGGCTATGGAGATTTCTCTTCCTTTCGTTGGATCATCCATGGCCTTAAGGTAGATTCGTATGTTTTGGAATCTCATAATTTTCTATCTCCGTCGATTTGAGAGTATGGTCGCTGGAGATTGAACCTTTTTTATTTTATTTATCAGCGCGGGAAAATCAAGGAACAGCGTTTCTAGGATTAGTCGTGTTGGATTCTCTTCGGTCTCGGCTGTACATGTACCCAGAAGGATGTTTATGCAGCTGTCTGGATTTGGTTCGGTCTTGACGCTTCTGGATTTTCCTAGTTTAGCGGCGCCGGTTCCTCAGATGAAGGAACCTGAAGTGATCAGGTAAAATTGGTACTTCTCTGAGCTATCTAAACTCCTTTTTCATTTTGATTTTGATTCAGGAAATTGCGTTAGAACGTCGATGATAATTGTAGATGCTAGCATTGAGGAAAATTTGTAGTTGTGTCCATGTTTGAAATGATTTTGTGATTATATTTCTGGTCTGCTTTTCAAATAATCTTTTACTAGTTTATGAATTGCAATATTTTATGGCTTCCTGTTTAATGTGCTTGTTTATTGCATTGATAAGCCATGTACACAAAGAAGTGAGGAATATGTGAAAGCTTCTTTGAGCTTATTGGATTGTTCTACTTGTTGCATGGACTTAGTTCCTCATCCTAGTTTTTAATTGTTTTTTTGGTTGGCGATCGAAGAATGCAGGACATTGAAACTCCCGAGTGGCGTGAGGTATCAAGGTACTAATCTTTCGCTAGAATTCTGTCTGTTGTTCCTTCTGATGATAACATTCAAAAACTTGTAATATTGTTCGTTTTATTTGCTAATCATGGAAGTCTTGTTTTAGAGATAATTGAAGGTGAAGGACGAGAAGCTCATGAAGGGGACCTGGTCGAACTAAACTATGTGTGTCGGCGTGCAAATGGATATTTCGTTCATAGGTTAGATTTCATGCAAAACTTTAGATGCCTTGATAGTTTCTTTCATCCAAATCTGATCCTCTTTTTAACTCTCATAGTTTCTTGATTCAGCACGGTGGATCAATTCAGTGGTGAAAGCTCTCCTGTCAAACTTATTCTCGATGAAAACGACGTACTTTGATTTGCACTCAACCTTGCATATAACATAGCGTTCCAATCATGGCCTGTACTAACAAACTGCTTCGCATGACAGGTAATTGAGGGCTTGAAAGAAGTCTTGGTGGGCATGAAAGCTGGAGGTAAAAACTTGAAACAACAAATAAGATTTTGGTCTTTTGATGTAATCTCATATTTCTAATGACTCGCACATAATGGTCTTTTGCGGATGAAGGGAAGCGTAGGGCACTGATACCTCCATCAGTAGGGTACATAAACGAGACATTGAAGCCAATCCCCGAGGAGGTAGTCAGATCTTTACTCTTCATCTTCCACAATGAACTTGCTACATACGTATGTCTCAAATGATCTCTCATATGTGTTTGTGGATGCAGTTTGGACCACGACGCAGCCTTCTATCGCATGCGAACGAGCCTCTGGTCTTTGAAATCCAGCTCTTGAAAGTATTATGATATTTGTCCTGTCACTGACTGTTAATGAAGTATTTTGGCTGTGAGATTATTTATTTTCTATTGTAAATCTGTAACAACAACTGCTTGGAACTACATATCTTGATGAGTTCTGCTTTAAGGCTTGGATTAATAAGGGAATTACCATACCAGTATTTTTAAATTCACTCAAGAAGTTTCCAAATTACTCGTTTTACTCGGGGAAAAAAATGGTAAAGCTAAGTTACTTAAGAAACGACGCCGTTGACTTCTATCGACGTTACAGCATCGGTTCTCCCGTCTTCTTCTTCCCGAGTAAGTAATTCTTTAGCTGCGGCGTTTACCAAAAAACCTTAAAACGTCAACGAAAAATATCCGATCGCCGGCGTTCTGGTCTATCATTGTTTGCTTTCCTTGAAGATCCCGAAACCCAAAAAATGTCACAAGGATGGTTTTCGATGGGCGGGAGTAGCACCGTAGATCAGCAGCAGCAATCGGGTTCGTCTCTGCTTGCGGATTGGAATTCTTACGCAGCCTCTAGAGATTTCGAGGAAAGCGGCGGAAGCTTCGGCTTTGATATCGAATCCGCCGTTAGATCTGCCAATGACACTGTTTCGGGCACCTTCAGTGTGTAAGTAGATTGCAATTAGTCATCTCATAATGTTTATTCCGTGACTGAATCTAAGAAGATGAGGTTTATTAGTGGTAGTGAGAAGTGGGTGTTAGTGAATCTGAGCTATTGAGATTTACTTTGTTGATTGTGAGATTTGATAGTTTGGGAAATGCATTTATGAGTTTTGCATACCAATGGATTTAGAGTTAGTGAATAAGTCTATTGAGTTATTTATATTTGTAGTTGTTTTCAGGAATCTTCTTTTGTTTCTCTGATAAAATTCTTGTTCTTCTGTTGTTTTTGCAATGTACCTGAATTTGATGACTACAGGGTTTCAAAAGGAGTTAGAGATATTCCAGGGAGCTTGCAGTCAGCAACAAGTAGTATGCCTTCAGGAAAAGCGCTCATGTATTTCGGTTTACTTCTCGCAAGTGGTGTTTTCTTCATCTTCATTGCCTTCACAATGTTTCTTCCAGTCATGGTGCTTATGCCACAGAAATTTGCCATTTGTTTCACCCTTGGATGTGGATTCATCATTGGATCCTTCTTCGCACTTCGTGGCCCTAAAAATCAGCTCGCACACATGTCTTCGATGGAGGTATGTTACACTGTTCTATTGTGTGTCTGTCATGCCTTAAATCCAAGAGTGATTTCCTTCCTCTCTTTTGAATATCTTGTGTACTTCTCCAGAGGCTTCCTTCAACCCTAGGTTTCATTGCTACCATGGTTGGTACCATATACGTATCAATGGTTCTCCACAGCTACATTCTCTCGGTGCTCTTCTCAGTGTTACAGGTACTAAACATTTCATCTTCCAATTCTTAGGATATTCCCTTTAATTATGAGTTTAAGTTTTTCAAAATGAGATATTGCTATGAGCAAGTGGAAAACAATATTGGACCTCACCAAAGTATTTAAGATCATATAGTAACTCACCTCATTGTTGAATCGGTCTTGAGATGGAACCTTTCGAATCTCCAGAGTTTAGCAACAAACATTAGACTCTCGAACAAGTGGTGATACTTATCTGGGTCTTCACCCGTTATCTATTTGGACTGTATGAAAGATATACTTGTAGAGGTTTTGAGAACTTCTGCTCGCAAAATCCGCGCATTCTGCTGAATCTCATAATCTCCAGTATCTGTTTCTTTTTGTGCTAATGGACAGGTTCTTGCGCTGGTTTACTACTGTATATCCTACTTCCCTGGTGGATCATCAGGCATGAGGTTCCTCAGTTCTGCTCTCACCTCATCTGCGCTAAGAGTTTTCGGGAGATAAGCTTTCGTAGCCAATCTGGGAGAGAGAACAATACTTGTCGGTGTACAAAGAAAGATGTCGAAGCGTTTTTTGGTATACTCTTTAACATAGATTTGATGAAATCCCTCGAAAAGATAAATGATCGTGAAGGAAATGTTTAGTGAAGAACCCAATTGATGTTCTTTTTTTTTTAGTTGCTGGTGATTCCCGAACCAAAACGAAAAAATCCATTGTACCAAGAAAATGTCAAAATGAGTTTCCTAATTCCCACGCAGGATGGTGTCGACTGATTCGTTTCCCAAAATGTGTTAGCGAAGTTCTGATAGGTGACAATGTGAAACTCTTTAGGGTATAGACATTGTAACAAATACTTAAGCTGATTAGGTCTTGTTTTTGCAAAAAAAAAAAAACGTTTAGATCATGTCCCGATTAAGATCATCAAGTGATCACAATATCAATAAGACGTGTGTATTTTGCTGTCCTGTATTACTGCTGAGAAAAGTATATGCAACATAGGTTTTGGTTGGCCAAGTAAAGCCCGATAAAAGATTGTTCGGCTCTTTAAACTGGGACCATCAGTCAAAAGCAGTGTGTTTAGGACCATCTTTAGTTAAAGATTATCAATGATGAATAATTATGTCTTGATCATTATTTTTATCAATAACATATAATATTTAGATCTGAATTTGAGTGGTTACACATCGACGATAATCAAATCAATGGAAAAATTATAATTCTTTTTGTCATATGACAAGATAAACAATGAATTTTATCATTCAAGATGCGAAAATCTAACACCATGCCGCACATAAACGGTTCATGGTTGTTTCACGACGGGTCGTCTTACATGTACAAAGATTCATGATAGACGTTTCTACGTACTCACGCTATATATACCATAGAAATGTTGTACACTTGTAGTCTTATCATAATTGAAATACAACGAAAGGCTCTACATGTATATCACGCTGAAGATCTTTGACAAGCATTCTAAATAAACTTCCACTTGAAAATGGAAACTCCAAGTGTTTGTTTGTTTATTTTGTGTACGATAGTGGTAAGAAAATATTATAATTGTTGATCTATTTGTTTATCTTGATGTTGGGGTATAATGCTTAGTGAGCGGGAAACCCAAATCCTGAAAATACGGAAACAATGGAGCAGGAACATTTGACCTTACATTACACGTATTGTTTCTGATATTTATTTGAAAACAAAAGCTTTTGAGCGAGAGATAATATTAGTTGAAAGCAAAAGCTCATCTTCTCCACTAAGCAATGTTAGTTAAAAAGACATAAACATTATTGTTTTAATCAGTTCAAAATTTAGTACTATGCTTTCTCTTTCTCTAATCTATAAATCTGTGGTCGTGCAACGTTTAAATTAGAAAACTAGAAAAAGGCCTTTTAATTGGCTGAAGTCTTAATGAATTCTATTCATGGTTAGACAAAAAAACTAAAAGTTAAAAGAAAAAAGGAGGAATTCAAGCGGAAAGTTGAAAAACAAAGCTGAAAAAATAACTAAAACATTGATAATTTATTTATAATTTTGGGCATTTGATCATTGCATAAGGCATATATGATAATGTAATTTTTAAAGTTAATACCAAATTCGATATATTAAAACCAGGCAAAAATGCAGAAGGTAAACTCCTCTATATAGACAAGATTTACATCCATATTAAATCTATATCATACTAAATTTTTATTCATTGGATCATGAGATAATATACACATATAGATAGTTTTGGATGAAATGCCCACTTCTGTTCACACTTCTGCACTACTGCCACTACATTCTTGGACTGCTTCTGCCGCTATATTCCCACCACAAGGGACCATTCTTTTATTATTAGACAAAACAAGTTAAATCCGATTGAAAAGTATACAGACAAAACCTTCTACTATAGAAATAAATAACCCATATCATATTCTAGATTAGATCCAGCGTAACACCCTTTATTAATTCTCACTTAATATAATTTATTGGAGCAGATCAAGCCATTCAACAAAGCCTCTCTCTCATGTGATGAGATCTCTGACCTAATTGAATCGTGATTAGATCTAGATCTTGTTACATTGTCTTCGTCAATTATCCGCACTTAAACATTTCTTCGTTATTTTACACTATTAGTATACGTTGTAACACATATTTCATCTTTCTGTACTAATAAAGAGTACCCACCCATAAACTACTCTTTCATAAACAAATGTCTTCATCAACAAATGTCTTATATAACGTGAAGTTTCATATCCAAACCACTGGTTATAAAGTGTTTTGTAACGTTAACTTTCACTATTAGACTCATCAATGTTTGCCTATGTAATCATACAACAGTAGTAGTTGTATAAATTATAAATTGGTGTAGAGAATTTAGGAATAATGTTTGGATGAAAGGGTGTTGTCACCCAACAAGGAGAGGGACCATTAATAACCGATAATCATAATAAGATTTGTGAAAGAAATGTTTCACTGATTTGGCAGAAGTACAGTTGGAGGTTCTTTGTCTTTTCTCTTCTGCACCTTTTGTTCTCTTTACTTCCTTCTTGTTTGTTGGTTTTTGTTCTTTTCTTATTTTTTTTCCCTACCATAAATGGACCATTACCATTCATTTCTCTCTTTTTCTTATTATTTGCTGTATTTAGTTGATTTTGTTATATCCGTTTAAATTTGTGTACATATAAACAACGACGTCTATAAGTTTTTATAACAAAAAAAAGGATTATGTTAGGTGAAATTTCGATTCGTTTTACGTGTAGGATCAACGTGAAAGAAAGTCGTTGTAGGTATGAAAAATATGGACCGACTACGATACGGCTGCTTGAGAAAATTAGATGTATAACGTAAAGTGAAATAGTGAATGTTAAGGCAATTAGGGAAACTAAAATTAAATATTCAATTGGTATGTAGGGAAACGACTTTTTATTTATTCACATGCACATGACCTCTCTATGTCATGTGCCTTAAGTTGCCGTGTTCGATCTTTTTATAATTTGTTCGACCCGTTACCCTAAATTTAAAAATCATTTCTATTTTTTTATTATTATGTCCAAATCTGATTTCTTTTTCATGTGTCATATATATAAAACTCATTTTAATTAAATTACAAATTTGAAAAAATATTTTTTTTTGGGAAATTTAAGACCGACAAGATGAGCAAGGGACATGGTTGTAAACTAATTATTTCTTTAATTAATCAGTCACAAAAATTCCTAGCTTGCATGTGCAATTTCACTCTCCAAGATTCCATGTTTTACTTCAACTTTTATCACTAGTTTATACTATCAAAGACTCAAAGTAGATGATCTGTATTCTACGCTAATAGTAAATAATTTTAATATAACCACTATTTACCCACTTCTGTTTTCTCTCAAAATAAAAACAGAATCCACATTATATACATGGTTTCTTGTGGTTACTAGTTACACAATGTACTAGCTACAAGAAGTGCTTCTGATTAAACCATGTACAGTTTTCTAGTTCAAATACACATGGTTCCTCGTTACTAGTTACACAATTATGTCGACATTCATGGGAAGTTCAAGGGATTTGGATACTTCAATTCTTACTATGAGAAACCCTATTTAAATGTAACTACTAAAACACAAGCACTTTTTGTCGTGGATATAATTGGTTAAAATTATCGGTGCGTTTAATGTGTTGAGAATTCGTTGAACACTTTATTACCTATTATTAAACCAAAAAGAAGCATTAAAGTTCATCGTGCCGCTTTAAGATCCACAAGTTTTGTTTCTTCGATTCTTCGTGGTGAACGTTGCAGCCATCTTTGGGCTGTACTATTGTCATTATATTTAACGGGTCTTTTCTTTTGTAAGTTAGAGCTAGTATATATGAATTAATGATATAGTTAAATTTAAATAACTTGTAATGCTCGGTCTAACTCTTAAAAAAACGTTTGAATGTGATTGAACCTTTCGTAACAGTTTGATACTAGTTTAATGGTAAAACTGGCCACATGGAACAAGACGTCAAGACCTATAAATGATCGCAACCTTTTATCGAAGTGGAGAACACTTCTCGTTCACATGTTATAAGATCATGATACGATGCTCTCTGATTAGTGGATTGGAGTGAAATTTCGACAAAATTCGTACATGCAAATGTCGTAAAAGGCAATTACAATATAGCAGCGGAAAAGAGAGGAGGACTATTTGACATGTCGGTCTCAAAACCATGAAAGTTGGTGCCATTGTAAGAGGGCTATTGTTTTGACATGTCATTCTTGATTCTCAGATTTCGATTTTCATATAAATTATAGCATACTATTTTTGTTGCATAATATTTGATTATTTTCTTACTTTCAAAAATTTTGGTGGTCGGCCATAATATGTTTTTCCAATAAATAAATAAAAAAGGTTTATCTATGTAAGGTATATTCCTTGAAGTCAAATCCAAATTTAATTACAGGATTATGTTTCAAAACGTTATCTAAAACTTGATCCAGCTATTTCAAGAGTGAACTACTTTGTAACTTAATTAGGACTATTTAGGGTAATTGTTTTTTCAATTTTACAAAAATCAAAAGCAAAGATTAAAATAATACTAAAGGGTTAGTGATAGAAACTTTGTTGGGATCAAAAACCTTCCTTTGCTACTTCTCTCTCTGCTCTGTGTTTATTTATATATTTCCTATAAACAAAATAAAACCAAAACCGATGGATTGGTTCTTCGCTTTACAATCCCAACGCACTTCTCTCATTCTTCTTCCTCATCTTCGTCTTCTCCGATGCCACCAAATATCTATAGACTCTCCTTCTTCTCATCCCTACTCTGTTTCTTCTTCATCCCCTGTTTCTCTCTCGACCAACAAGGTCAAGCTCTCTTGTCATGGAAGTCTCAACTGAACATCTCCGGCGACGCTTTTTCCTCCTGGCACGTCGCCGACACATCTCCCTGCAATTGGGTCGGCGTAAAATGTAACCGTAGAGGTGAAGTTTCGGAGATACAGCTCAAAGGTATGGACTTGCAAGGTTCTCTGCCGGTGACTAGTCTCCGGAGCCTCAAGTCTCTTACTTCCCTCACTTTATCTTCACTGAATCTCACCGGAGTAATCCCCAAGGAGATCGGAGACTTCACGGAGCTTGAGTTACTCGATTTGTCGGATAATTCTCTCTCCGGTGATATCCCTGTGGAAATCTTCAGGCTCAAGAAACTCAAGACTCTGTCTCTGAACACTAACAATCTAGAAGGTCATATTCCGATGGAGATTGGGAATCTTTCGGGTCTCGTAGAGCTTATGCTTTTCGACAACAAGCTATCCGGAGAGATCCCAAGGAGTATCGGAGAGCTCAAGAATCTACAAGTCTTACGTGCTGGTGGGAACAAGAATCTAAGAGGTGAGCTTCCTTGGGAGATAGGTAACTGCGAGAATCTTGTAATGCTTGGTCTCGCTGAGACTAGTCTCTCCGGGAAACTTCCGGCGTCGATTGGAAACCTGAAACGTGTTCAGACAATAGCAATTTACACGTCACTCTTGTCTGGTCCAATTCCGGATGAGATTGGATACTGCACAGAGCTCCAAAACCTCTACTTGTATCAGAATTCAATCTCAGGATCGATCCCTACCACCATTGGAGGTTTAAAGAAGCTGCAGAGTCTACTTTTATGGCAGAACAATCTCGTTGGGAAAATCCCAACCGAGCTTGGGAACTGTCCCGAGCTCTGGCTTATCGATTTTTCCGAGAATCTCCTCACCGGGACCATCCCAAGGAGCTTCGGAAAACTTGAGAATCTACAAGAGCTTCAGCTGAGTGTAAACCAGATCTCAGGAACAATCCCTGAAGAGCTAACGAATTGCACGAAGCTGACGCATTTAGAGATCGACAATAATCTCATCACAGGAGAGATTCCGTCATTGATGAGTAACCTAAGAAGCTTAACCATGTTCTTCGCATGGCAGAACAAGTTAACTGGAAACATCCCTCAAAGTCTCTCCCAGTGTCGTGAGCTTCAAGCCATCGATCTCTCTTACAACAGTCTCTCTGGCTCCATCCCAAAAGAGATATTCGGGTTACGAAACCTCACGAAGCTTCTTCTTCTCTCCAATGATTTGTCGGGTTTCATACCTCCGGATATTGGAAACTGTACGAATCTTTACCGGTTAAGACTCAACGGTAACAGACTCGCCGGAAGTATCCCGTCGGAAATCGGGAATCTGAAAAATCTCAACTTTGTTGATATAAGTGAGAACCGTCTCGTCGGGTCAATCCCTCCGGCGATCTCTGGTTGTGAAAGCCTCGAGTTTCTCGATCTTCACACGAATAGTCTCTCCGGTTCATTGCTCGGTACTACACTCCCAAAGAGCTTGAAGTTCATCGATTTCTCCGATAATGCTCTGTCCAGTACTCTGCCTCCGGGAATAGGATTGTTGACAGAGCTTACAAAGCTCAATCTCGCCAAGAACAGATTATCCGGCGAAATCCCTAGAGAAATCTCCACTTGTCGGAGTCTACAGCTTCTCAATCTCGGCGAAAATGACTTTTCTGGTGAAATCCCTGACGAATTGGGTCAAATCCCGTCTCTGGCGATATCTCTTAATCTCAGCTGCAATAGGTTCGTCGGAGAAATCCCGTCTAGATTCTCCGACTTGAAAAACCTTGGAGTGCTCGACGTATCTCACAACCAACTCACCGGAAACTTAAACGTTTTAACGGATTTGCAAAACCTCGTCTCTCTCAACATCTCCTACAACGATTTCTCCGGCGATTTACCCAACACGCCCTTTTTCCGGCGACTTCCACTTTCTGATCTCGCCTCAAACAGAGGGCTTTACATCTCGAACGCAATCTCGACCCGACCCGACCCGACGACCAGGAACAGCTCCGTCGTTAGATTGACTATTTTAATTCTCGTCGTCGTCACTGCCGTACTTGTTCTCATGGCGGTTTACACTCTAGTCCGGGCAAGAGCCGCCGGAAAACAACTCCTCGGAGAAGAAATAGATTCGTGGGAAGTGACGCTTTACCAAAAACTCGATTTTTCAATCGACGACATTGTTAAGAATCTGACGTCAGCAAACGTGATCGGAACCGGAAGCTCCGGTGTGGTTTACCGTATAACGATTCCCTCCGGCGAGTCACTCGCGGTGAAGAAAATGTGGTCAAAGGAAGAGAGTGGTGCGTTTAACTCCGAGATTAAAACTCTAGGATCGATTCGTCACAGAAACATCGTTCGTCTTCTTGGTTGGTGCTCTAATCGGAATCTGAAACTCTTGTTCTACGACTATCTCCCTAACGGTAGCTTGAGTTCTCGGCTTCACGGCGCCGGAAAAGGAGGATGTGTTGATTGGGAGGCGCGATACGACGTCGTTCTTGGTGTGGCCCATGCACTTGCTTATCTCCACCATGATTGTCTCCCCACAATTATACATGGTGACGTTAAAGCTATGAATGTCTTATTGGGTCCTCACTTTGAACCCTACTTAGCTGATTTCGGTTTAGCTAGAACCATCTCCGGTTATCCAAATACCGGAATCGATTTAGCGAAACCCACCAATCGGCCTCCGATGGCTGGCTCCTATGGTTACATGGCTCCAGGTAAGCTTGAGAAAGTACTTGTACACTTAACTAAGTTTGGAGTTTTGATTTTGATTTGTTTTGTTTGTTGGGTTTTACAGAACATGCTTCGATGCAACGTATTACCGAGAAGAGCGATGTTTATAGTTACGGGGTGGTATTGTTAGAGGTTTTAACCGGAAAGCATCCGTTAGATCCGGATCTACCAGGAGGTGCACATTTGGTTAAGTGGGTGAGAGATCACTTGGCTGAGAAAAAAGATCCTAGCAGGCTTCTTGATCCGAGACTCGATGGACGGACTGACTCGATAATGCATGAGATGCTTCAAACTCTTGCGGTTGCGTTCTTGTGTGTTAGCAACAAGGCAAACGAACGACCTTTAATGAAAGATGTTGTGGCAATGCTCACAGAAATAAGGCATATTGATGTTGGAAGATCGGAGACAGAGAAGATCAAAGCTGGTGGTTGCGGAAGCAAAGAGCCACAACAATTTATGTCGAATGAGAAAATCATCAATTCTCACGGTTCGTCTAATTGTTCATTTGCGTTTTCGGATGACTCCGTTTAAAAAAGGAACAAGGTAACAAATGTAAACCGTGAGCTATTGTTTACAAAGCTGTGTGAATATATATGCTTTTGTTGGAGCTTTAAATTTTTTGGAAGTTTTTGTATAATCAATTACAACTACAGTTGCAATAGATTTTAGTGATTTGTTCCTGTATTCTTGATTCCCAAATAACGTCAATAGCATACAACAAGTTAACGGAAAAATAATACATATATACCAATTTTGGTGGTTATAAATCTCATTAAAATGTCGAACATAAAATGGAAAAATACTTGGTACTAAAATCAAGATTTTTCATTTCTCTGTCATATTTTTCCCCTCTTTTTTTTTGTTTTGTTTTGGGTTAACAACTATTTACTATGTTCTTGTCCTACTCCTATCTAATTGCCTTTCATTTTCCCTGTTATCATTGGATTTATGGATGATTTTTCTTCTTCTCAAACTGATTATAAATATCTTTTTGATATACAGAACCATCTTATTCCTTATCAAAGAAATGTTCAGTTTCCATCCACAATTTCTAGATAAAAAAGATTAGAACAAGTCAAATAGATGTGACGATTCCAATATACTTAGTCATTTGTCCTATATCGATAGTAAATTAGTTAATCGAAGGTAATTCGAGAAACAAGTTGTATGCAAGCCATGTCAAAACTCGAATATGACATGAAATATGTGAGTATAAGATCTTCGATTGTGAGCAGATAAAAGGAAGTTTGAGGTAATTGAAATTATTGTTTTCTAAAGCTTGTCATGCCCTCATGTTAGGCTACTGCGATTTTATCTGGATTTTTATTGATGTTTTGTACCTCATTCCTCTGGTCCATGCATGTAGGATATTTCCATAACGACTCTATCTGACGTACTGTATGTATTAGAGGTTGGTTAGAGTATGTGAGTTTTATCATTTTTTTAATGTTGTGATTGTTTATTAACATACAACTCGAATATAATCTATTTTATAGGATAATGACCGATTGGGACTGGAGCATTTGGAGTCACACGCGATAACGATGCGTGATTTGTTTTGTGTTTTGGTTGTTTGTTTTTATATTAACGATTTGTGAAATTATGAAGAAGAATAAGAAGAAGAGAGGCTTAAGACAGAAGCGAGTGGATCACGTGGACCCTTGAGCCACCCTCATCACATGAGCATGTGCTGTCTCAATAACAATGACTTCGACTTTCCAGCCTAAATAAACGCCCTTTTTTTTGTTCTCTTCGATTATTAACATTAATATTATGATTGTTATTCGGATAACTTTTAAGCATAAATGTTTCTTCAATTTTGTTCACATAATAAGCAGGATAATGTTGCACAAGCCCTAATCCATTTTGTAAGAGCATCCGCCTGATCCCTAATTCATGAACAATGTTATCAAAAATAGTTCAAAGATTTGGATTTATAACCAAACTAGTTTTAGATCATTCTTACAATTATAAAATATCAAGTAAAAATATCTCTCCTTCGGAAAATGACTTCTTTTTTTTGGTGATTAAGAAGAAGATAGACTTCCTTGTGGGACCCACTTAGGGGATATTACCGAACTTTTGAACGAACCGTTATGTCATGGCGCGAAAATATTATAGAAACCATCACAAAAAACACAACACAGTTTAAGAACATTACACAGACGCTAAACCAAATCGATAAAAATTTAAACAGTTAAACGCCTACGAAACATTTGACATATATTCAAATCGTATAAAAGGCGACACCCGTATTTAAACGCTCCTAATACTTGTATCCTTCCTCATACAAGCTCTCAGAGGCGGCCGAGTCACCAGAAGCCCCGCCGGTGTATTTCCCGAGGGTAGCGTCCGAGTTACCCTTGCACCTGGTCAGGAAAGTGGCCTGAGCTTTGGCTACATTCTCTGTCTTACCTGCCCAAGCCTTGAGAGTGCTTTGTTGGAGGGCTCGGCCAAATGAGAAAGTGAGAGTCCATGGCTTCAACACATCGAGCTTGTTCATTGCGTTCAGATTTAGTGTTGCTTCCTCTTCACTCTGTCCGCCTGAGAGGAACACGATTCCTGGAACTGCAGGTGGGACTGTGCGGCGCAGAGCAGTCACTGTGTATTCCGCTATCACTTCCGGTGCAACCTGTTAGAAATATAGTTTTAGAGTTATGTCTCTGTGATTCATTTGATTGTGGTTCCATAAGGAGTAGCATCAAACGATCTATAATCCTTAATTTCGTTACCTTTGGGCTGTCAGAGCCGGGAGTGACCATGTTCGGTTTAAGCAGAGTGCCTTCGAGGAGGACATGGTGGTCGTTCAAGGCCTTGTACACGGCAGCAAGAACGGTCTCGGTCACCGCTGCACATTTCTTGATGTCATGGCTCCCGTCGGTCAGTACCTCTGGCTCGACGATTGGGACGAGTCCATTCTCCTGGCAGATGATGGCATAGCGGGCTAGCCCCTTGGCGTTCTCTTGGATAGAGAGCTCGCTTGGCTCGGTGGCCCCAATCTTGAGGACTGCACGCCATTTTGCAAACCGAGCTCCTGCCTTGTAATACTCCTGGCAACGTGCACCAAGTGAATCTAGACCCTGAGTAGTGGTCTCGCCATTGGTTCCTGCTAGATCAACCACACCCTTGTCCACTTTGATTCCAGGGATAACTCCGTTTTCCTGATACAAAAAGGAATCAGAATCCAAATTGAAATAGTAAGTTCCATTTTGCAACTCTTGAACCCAATGATTAATGATTAAGACTAGTGCTGGAGTTTGGTTTTTCAGGGACGGACCATGAGGAGCTCAACGAAGGGTTTGCCATCCGTGGTTTTCTGGTAGAGGGTTTCCTCGAAGAGGATAACACCGGAGAGGCAAGGGAAAGTGCCAGGGGACGTGAAGAGGAGCTCACGGAGAGCTTGGCGGTTGGACTCAATGTTCTCAACATTGATGCTGGCGAATCGTTTCCCAATAGTTCCCGTGCTCTCGTCTGCTGCCAAAATGCCCTTTCCCGGTGTGGCAATGTACTTAGCCGTCTTTATCAGCTCATCTGAACACAGAAAGCGCATTAAAGAGAGAGAACCTAAGTTATTCAACAAGAAGAGTGCATGTTAAGTGTATGAATTTACCTGCGTATTTGCCGACAAAAGCAGACATGGTTGCTTTTTGGAGTGCAAGAGAGACGAGTTTTGCTGAAGAGGACGAGGATGCCAAGACAAAGCCTTAAGTACCTGCAACTATTGAGAATATATAGGTAATATCTACGAGGAATATACTATTAGAATTTGTCATACGTGTCAGAAGGAGAACCCGAGGAAATTTATCAACCTCGGATAAAGCAAATGGGTGATTGCTTCTACACAACCAAATGGCAACCAATGATCTCAGCTTTATCCCCAAAGTCTTGGATATGTGGAGAAGAGAAAGAGATAGGTACAAAACAAAAGCAGAGTGTATTGTATAGTACCTCTCACACACACTTCAACCACACGAGTGTGCAACCAAAACTTACAAACACAAGAGATATTTTAGATAATGAACCCAAATGTATTTTATTTTTTTTGCATTTTGTCATCATTGGCCCAGTGGCCATATACCTCCCACTAGGGAGAGAGAGACTAGGTTTGAACCTGGATTCATGAGATGACAACAGAGGTGGTGATGTTTTATGGAGTATCAAGGGTTCCAAGGATAATTCTATATGGTAAACTGAAAAACGTGTCCCGGGTTCGATCGACCCCTCACTTGGGCATTTATTAGTAAACAAAACTCTTCATAGTTTGTGTAGCCGTTGTAGTAGATAGGGTGATGAATCCATCAATAAAATGTAATGCAGGACATGGAAGGGACACCTAATGCTGCAGGACCACAGTGGCCTAGTCCTCGTCTGTGCCAAAATATCTGTCCCCAAACCCGCCCATACCAAGGAATAACACGAAACTCTTCGTCTAATCCATTATCGATTTCAGATGTCACTATCTTTATTTTTGGGAATTTTTTTGCAGACCACATGAACACCTTGAGGCCTGATTTCAACAAAGAAGAAAATATCTCAATCCAACTGCATTCTTGTGGATAAACATGGATAAGTAATCACAAGGGGTGTGTGTTAGCTTACTGAGACAAGGTTTAAAAATATGATGTTTCCCTCAAGTACGCCCATTGCTTATAAGAAGGTTGATAGCTTCAGCCGCTGTGTTTCCGGACAAGATCATATTCAATTTCAGTGTCATTAAGCACTTCAAGTGTGTTTGAATTGGCTAACAATGTGCACTAGAGCAAAGCGAAAAGAGGAGATATCTTGTAATATGTCCTTAACAATTTTTAGTTTTCTAAATTTATTCTCATACAATAAAAACATTATTATTAGCTTTTCAAAACGTGAATTTCACATGGATAGTTTGACAGTAACCGGAAAATAACAATTATTAGCAGTCTGCAAAATTGAACATTCAAACAGTTAAAACACACACGAAACATTAGATATCTACTCAAACCGCATCAAAGGCAAACGCCCGTTCTCAAAGGATCCTAGTACCTGTATCCTATCACAACCAAGTTCTCGAAAGCGGCCGAGTCACCAGAAGCCCAGCCGGTGTATTTCCCGAGGGTAGCGTCCTTGTTAGCCTTGCACCTGGTCAGGAACTTGGCCTGAGCTTTGGCTACGTTCTCGGGCTTACCGGCCCAAGCCTTGATAGCACTTTGCTGGAGGGCTCCGCCAAAAGAGAAAGTGAGCGTCCATGGCTTCAACACATCAAGCTTGTTCATTGCGTTTAGATTTAGTGTCGCTTGCTCTTCGCGCTGTATGCCTGAGAGGAACACGATTCCCGGAATAGCTGGTGGGACTGTGCGGCGCAGAGCAGTCACCGTGTATTCCGCAATTAGTTCCGGTGCAACCTGTAAGAAGAACTATTTTAGCGTTTTGTAGCAAATTAACGTTGCATTTCGAGGTATTGATGTCTCTGTGATTCATTTGATTGTGGTTACGTAAGGACCGGGCATGTAAATTTAAATAAAATAGCATCACACCGATACAGTTTGGTTGTGGTTTCAGTTTCAAAATATAAGACCAATAAAACAACGACTCCAAAACAAAACCGGATTGCAACATCTAGTTTGGATACCTTTGGGCTGTCGGAGCCGGGAGTGACCATGTTAGGTTTAAGCAGAGTGCCTTCGAGGAGGACATGGTGGTAGTTCAAGGCCTTGAACACGGCAGCAAGAACCGTCTCAGTCACCGCCGCACATTTCTTGATGTCGTGGCTCCCACCTGTCAGCACCTCTGGCTCGACGATCGGGACAAGTCCATTCTCCTGGCAGATGATGGCATAGCGGGCTAGCACCCTGGCGTCCTCTTGGATGGAGAGAACGCTTGGCTCGGTGGCCCCAATCTTGAAGAATGCACGCCATTTAGCAAACCGGGCTCCTGCCTCGTAATACTGCTGACACCGTGCACCAAGCGAGTCTAGACCTTGAGTAGTGGTCTCGCCGTTGGTCCCTGCTAGATCAACCAAACCCTTGTCCACTTTGATTCCGGGGATAACACCGTTCTCCTGATCCAAAGAAAAATCAGATCCAAACTGAAACAGTAAGTTCCATTTGGGTCATGTCAAGAGCTTCAACTCTGCAACTCTTGGACCCAATGACTAAGACTAGAGCTGGAGTTTGCTTTTTCCGAGACGGACCATGAGGAGATCGACGAAGGGTTTGCCATCAGAGGTTTTCTGGTAGAGGGTTTCCTCGAAGAGTATAACACCAGAGAGGCAAGGGTAACTGCCAGGGGAAGTGAAGAGGAGCTCACGGTAAGCTTGGCGGTTGGACTCAGTGTTCTCAACATTGATTCCGGCGAATCGTTTCCCAATGGTTTCTGTGCTCTCATCTGCCGCCAAAATGCCCCTTCCCGGCGTTGCAATGTACTTGGCCGTCTTGATCAGCTCATCTGAACTCAGAAAGCACATAAAATGGAGAACTGAAGATTACTGGAACACGAAGAGAAGAGTGCATATTAAGTGTACTTACCTTCGTATTTGCTGACAAAAGCAGACATGGTAATAATTCTTCCAAGACAGATGAGTTCCTGCTGAAGAGGACGAGGATGCCAAGACAAAGGCCTTTAGGGTAATATTTTCTAGGAATGCAGTTAGAAAGGAGAGCCCGAGGAATGATTGCTTCGACACTACCAAATGCTAGCCAAGGATACCAGCATTATCTCCAAAGTCTTGGATATGTGGAGGAGAACGAGCAGAGTATTTTCTATAATACCTCTCTCACACTTCAACCAACATAAGTCACCACCAAACTTAGATATATTGGACATTGAAGCCAAATATAATTTTCTTTCCTTTTGTCATAATTGGGCCGTTCATATACCTCCCACTTGGGAGAGAGAGAGACCAGGTCCGAACCTGAATTCATGAGATGACAACAGAGGTGGTGCAACCATTGGCCCACATGTTCCTTTCGAAGCCAAATGTATTATGCTTATGGAGTATCAAGGGTTCCAAGGATATTTATATATGGTACACAAGAGTTGTAGATGAATTATCAAGAGTTCCAAGGGTAATTATATATGGTACACCGAATCCCAAGTCCCGGGATCGATCAACCCCTCACTTGGGCATTTATAAGTAAACAAAACTGTTCCCAACACCTTGAGGGGGTTTAAATGGGAAAACCAACAAAGTTAAAGGTGATTCCTTTGATAGTTTGTGTAGCCGTTGTAGAGAATAGGATGGTGAATGCATCAGTAAACTGCTATGCAGGACATGGATGGGACAACTAATGCTGCAGGAACACAGTGGCCTAGTCATCGTCTGTGCCAAAATATCTGTCCCCAAACTCCCCCATACCAGGAATAACACGAAACTCTTCGTTTAACCCATTATCGATTTCAGATGTCACTATCTTTATTCTTGGGAATTTTTTGCAGACCACATGAACACCTTGAGGTGCCTGATTGAACAAAGAAAAAAAATATCTCAATCCAGCTGCATTCTTGTGGATAAACATGGATAAGGAGTAATCACAAGGGGTGTATAAATGATACGCAAAGGGTGTGTGTTAGCTTACTGAGATAAGGTTTAGAAATATGATGTTTCCCTCAGGTACGCCCTTGCTTATAAGGAGGTTGATAGCTTCAACCGCTGAGTTTCCTGACAAGATGTATAATTTCAGTGTCACTAGGCACTTCAAGTGTGTTGAATTGGCTAACAAATGTGTATTACAGCAAAGAGAAATATGAAATAAAATGTTTTCAGTAAAAAGTGATGAAGAAAGACGGGTTAATTACCTGTCCCGAGAATAGGATCCAACAATAGGACATGCCTCTCTGAGATATCATTTGGCAATTTCTCATAAACAAGCTGCACAGTGATACAGACATCAACAGTGATGAAACAGAACACCTGGAATGAAATAGGAGTGACTCGTTTACCTGTTGACCATTGTCACCTTCTCTGTGAATTAGGATCTTCCCGATCTTGATACCTTTGCAACATGCTCGTAACGCATTCTCCATGCTCTCACCACTAGCATTATTTCAAAACACCATCAAGTTGGTGAGAGAGTGGGATATGAAAGGATGGGGAAGTTCCTATTGTATAAACTAAAGCTAAGATATAGGAAAGTACCTCCTAATCACCGAGACACCACATAACCGTTTACAGAAATCCACACCAGAATACACACATCCTGAGACAGGTAACCGGGATATCTATGACCTATTAGTCACGAGTTTAACCTCTAAATATATACATAATAATCTTGTGAATTCACGAACAACACTGCAAAAACAAAAATCACCAAGCTTACCGGTTGGAGTAATCACTTGCTTTTCAGTAAAAGGCAGATGTCCAAGACCATGTTCTACAACCTGATAAATATAAGAAAAAAACTCAGACAACAGAAATGAGACGTGATAGGAGAATTTGGTCAGCCATTTAAATGAGCTTTAATAATCCTACCAGCCTAATCAATCGATCAGAATAGAAGACAAAATCATGTTTGGTTGTCTGAGAATCTCGTATAAGGGTGTGCATCCCTCTTATCTGCAAGAGAAATCAATTTTCTGGATCTTGTTTGGTAGTTAAGAGAATGTTACTCGTATGTAGATGAGATTGATATATCAATTACCTGAAATGTCGAGTGTATAACGTAGAGATTAGGATATATTTTACAGAGATCATGTTGACCCAGCTTGGTGCAAATATGTTGCACAATTAAGTCAATAGCTACATGATTATCCCCACCACGAGGGATTATAATATCTGCATATTTCTTCGTTGGAAGAATGAAGTCATCAAAAGCAGGCTTCACAAACTTTGAGTACTGCATCAAAAGGTTGACATCATATAAAATATGGGTAGAAACATATAGATTTGAAAACGCCGAACTAATATGAGAAAAAAACATACAGATCAGAGCAATGTAATATTTAAAATGCAAGAGGTAAACCATTTCTTGTTGTTCTTGATGATAATATATACAGTAACAATACTAAGACGGGCTAACCTGGTCAAGTACTGTGCCGATATCTCTACCATTCTCGACAGTATCTCTTTTTATCCTTCTTGCCAAACGAACGTCAGCATCTACGCAGAAAACAAAATAAGCAATGTGAAACAGCAAAATCTTAAAGCATAAGAAGTTGTTCCATCATGTGAAATTTTGTAGAAAAAAAAAGCCAAGTGAATCTACAAAAGGGAAATGGAATGTAGTCGAAACAAGAGTTTACAATAATTATAACGGGAAGAGGCAACAAATTACCTGTGCAAACAAAAATCTTCATGTTCATCAACTTTCGGACGCGTGGATCATGGAACAAAAGTATCCCTTCAAGAATTATTACATCTGTAGGATTTACCTGCAGAATGTTTTTCAAAATCCTAGCATCAAATAAGATTAAATTGATCTCCCCTTAAATCCCCAACCAGATAAAAGCCAGTGGTGACATCTAAGAAATTGCTATTGTTACAGAAAGAGGCAGTGAGAAAATGAAAAAGGAATCTCAAATTTATAAACATCAAGTAACAATATGATAATGAGTGATGCTGAGAGGGAAGGTGGTACCCTTCTGAAAACACTGCTCCTGTAAGTTTTAAAATCATATTTTGGAATATCTACAGCTTGCCCTTGCCTCAATTTCTCCATACAAGACAATAAATGCTCTGTGTCAAATGCGTCTACAGAAACAACAACAATTCATTAGAATCCTGGATAAAAAGAAATTAACGGTGGATGACAAAGAGTAATGCACAAGACTTTTTCTCATAACTCCCAGCAACTAGTAATGTGCTGTCAGGGATGAAATTGCTTTAATAAAAGAGAATACATCAATTAGTAAGATATCACTGAATAATATGGCTGTTAGTTATGCCTTAATTATCCCAAAGAAGTATTATAAAAAAAAAAAAAATGGCCAAAGAAGCTAGGAAAGATTTTTTACTCCTGATGACACTATGTATTGACAAGAGTAGATTACAGAAAGCAATTACACTCCAAATATATTCTCACCTGGATGATCAAAGTTGTATTCATGAACTCTAGCAAGTTCTTCTTCAGTCAGATTATGATAGAACGAGTCCTGCCAAAAATCATTATCATAGGATATTAAGTCGAGCAATTTGTGGTTTATCATGATGCCAAAGGAATTTGAGAATTAGATAAATAGACTGACATAAATATCTAAACAATGGTGACAAGGTTGAACAATGTTAAACTTCAGCCATATATAAGTTATTAGCTGGTAATATTCTCCTTTTAGATCTCTAAATTGTGTGGAATTCAATTGACTTCATATACATTCGAAACACAAATCAAACCGGTGGTTATCACTTAGCTCTATGAAACTTTATTAGCAAAACAAAATTACCAGGTTAATAAGTACAACACGCTGATCGTGCAGTTGCTGGATTATCATATCACAAACAGTAGTCTTTCCCGATGCTGCGCCTCCAGCAACACCTAACCAATTCAAGTCACAACATATCAATCAAGACCATTCGTCAAGCTTTTTTTATCCACGACCATATATTAATCAAAAATGAAAGCAAAAGCAGAACTCACCTATTACAAAAGGCTGTCTTTGGATATCTTCTGATGCAGAAGTGGTTTCCTTAAGTGCACTTGGTTCCAACCCATTCATGTGCCCATTCACGTGTAAACCAGAAAAATGTGCCCGCGAGGCAGCTTCGATCATGTCAACAACGGACTTAGAACCCATCCCGACGACAATTCTGGACATTGTACATTGGTAAAATAACTTAAATCTTTATCACAATCATGCATAAGCAAACACAATACAAGGAATCTTACAACTTCATCTAGATTCTAAACAACAATGTGAATCAAATCCAACTTTATCCAGCAAAACAGAGAAGAAAAGAGTGAAAAATTTCAGCTGCAACCAAAAACTGTAAATCCAAACTCTTTTGATAACCATAGATCAACAAATGCGAGAACAATCCAAAAGAAACAAAACCCTCAAGTTATAACATTTAATCAAACATGGAAGAACCAGAAGAGCAATGATCGATCATCTCGAGGTGAAATCGTACTTACATGAAAAAACAGATCGTTCAAAAGAGATAAGTCGTAAAAATGAGATTTTTAAAATTACCCAGATTCAGTTTTGCTCTCAAGGATCTAAGGAAAGCCTCAAATCAGAAAAAAAAACGGAGATGCAGTTTCTTTCTGTGGAAGTAGACAGAAACAATAGAATCTCAGATAAGAAAGGGACAGTTTTTTAATTTGATTAAATTTGATAAAAGTGTTTTTATTTAATTTAATTTAATTGCTTACATTGGTAAAAGCTGGATTCGGACATGATTGATTTGATATATAATAATGGCGGAGCGTGTTTGAGGTGACGAACGCAAGAGAACGAAGAACCAGGAAGACGATGCTTCAAAACAAAACAAAAAAAATCTAGATATCTTTTTCTTTTCCTTATTTATGAAAAGAGTCGTATACTTTCTAATTATTCATAATCAACCCCACAATTGATTTTACATCTAATTTTTGGATTTTGGTACATTCCCGGTTTAATTCCCGGTTACTACCTAATTGGCGGTATTGGTTTTTGACTCAGAAAAAGTGAAGAAGGAGAGCTTTCATCATCATCTCAGTCTCTCTCGAAGTTTCAAGTTCGCGACTATGGCAGCAGCGATGTCTTCTTCTTGTTGCGCTTCCTCGCTTCGTTTAATCCCATTCAAACGGACCTTGTTTTCTTCAATCCATTATCCGGCCAAAACCCTTCTTCTACGACCACTAAAACCGTCGGAAGTTCCTTCCTTTCGCCGGACGATCATCACTTTCCAGAAAATTTCAACCGGGATTGTTCCTCCACCATCGGCTTCATCATCTCCGTCGAGCTATGGAGACCTTCAACCAATCGAAGAGCTTCCACCGAAGCTACAAGAGATCGTCAAGCTTTTCCAATCGGTACAAGAGCCAAAGGCTAAATACGAGCAGCTTATGTTCTACGGGAAGAATCTGACACCTCTCGATTCTCAATTCAAGACGAGGGAGAATAAAGTAGAAGGATGTGTTTCTCAGGTTTGGGTTAGGGCTTTCTTTGATGAGGAACGTAATGTTGTGTATGAAGCTGATTCTGATTCGGTTCTCACTAAAGGGTTAGCTGCTCTATTAGTCAAGGGTTTATCTGGAAGACCTGTCCCTGAGATTTTGAGGATAACACCTGATTTCGCTGTTCTTCTCGGGTTGCAGCAGAGTCTGTCTCCTTCTAGAAACAATGGATTACTTAATATGCTTAAGCTGATGCAGAAAAAGGCTCTTCATTTGGAAGTCAAAGGTGAGGAAGATTCAAGTTCTGGAGAGAGTTCAGAATCCAGCTTTGTGTCTATTCCTGAGACTAAGGACGAAGCTAATGTTCCGGAGGTGGATTTGGAGTCTAAACCTGATCTAGTTGAGGATTTGGGAACAGAAAAGATTGATGATTCTGAGAGTGGGTCAAATGTTGTTGCTTTAGGGAGTAGAGGGATGAGGATAAGAGAGAAATTGGAGAAGGAGCTAGATCCTGTTGAGTTAGAAGTTGAAGATGTTTCTTACCAGCACGCAGGACATGCCGCTGTTAGAGGTAGTGCTGGTGATGATGGGGAAACACATTTCAACTTGCGAATCGTTTCGGATGCTTTCCAAGGTAAAAGCTTGGTCAAGAGACATAGGCTGATATATGACTTGTTGCAAGATGAGTTGAAGAGCGGGTTACATGCTCTCTCTATTGTGGCAAAGACTCCTGCTGAGGTTTGAGGGTGTAACATTGGAAGAAGTCAGGTCCTGATTCTTTTACTTCTTTTGGTCCATTTGCTTTGGATATTGTTCTCTGGACCTTCTAATAATGTTAAGAGCTCGATCAGGATTGTGTTAAATGAGAGATAGATATTGAAGGATATAAATAATGTTTTCGCCAATCGCCACATGATTCACCATTTTCAAACTGATTTCCCTTTATCTTATGAGGGTCAAGGTCTTTTTTGTTTTGATATGGTTTCCTGATATTAAGTTTTGTACCTACGCTTTGAGAGATGAATAGAGAGAATGCTCAAGGTTGTTGTCCATTTGGCTAAGTTTGAATCGTTAGAAAGATCACAGCACCTAGGGAAAGCGAAAAAGGAATTTGGGGAGAAAAATGGTACTATATTCATGCCACCATTAGACATGCGAAGTTTCTTGTTCATTTTTTAATTCTTCTAGAATCTAGATACTCAAAGTTGGTATTGTCTAATCAAGTGATGCAAGTTGGTTTGAGGGACTACAGAAAAAAAGAAAGAGATTTGGTTGCTTTACTTCTTTCTGATAAAATAAGTAAAAAATGTGAAAGGAGTTTCAGATGATCCCTGTTTCAGTCTACCGTTAGACATGTGATGTTTCTTAAAGCCCCATTAGCTGAGACTTGTGGGGTTTTATATACAATCAGCTTTACATACCTGTCTAGTGAAACCAGCTGTGGTTTTAGCCAACCAATTTCTGCAACTTTTCTTTCCTGAGACCATTGTATCTTTTTTTTTTTTTTTTTTTTT
>Ga0041059_1000250_pt1 | contig 36786 bp, 26 predicted proteins | sample AraColnosormetaG_FD_56232 | JGI IMG/M metagenome (GOLD analysis project Ga0041059, IMG submission 56232) | Arabidopsis roots microbial communities from North Carolina, USA - Col MF nosort | ecosystem: Host-associated > Plants > Roots > Unclassified | place: USA: North Carolina | collected...
AAAAAAAAAAAAAAACATAAAAGAAATATACGTATAATGTGGGCCATAGAGACGACTCACAGCTGTTACATTAGAAAATAATAATAAAAATATAACTTTCCAGGGAAGAAAAAAAAGAAAAGAAAAGAAAATCCAGCTGCTTAGCTTATCCCCTTCCTTTAACTAAACACCTGCAATTTGAAGAAACTAACAATCCGAGAAAAAATCGAACGATATCATACATTACATTTGTGTTGGAAAAGAGATCGTTCAAGTTCAAGAGAGAATCTAACACAATGTCAGCGAAAAGAATAGTACTCGAAGCTAAGAAAAAAGATACCAAAGAGAGACGACGAGAGGAGACGAAGAACACTGACGCAGGAGGGGAAATGGCGACTGTTAGACTTGGATTTTGTTTTTTTGTCTTTGTTTCGGATTCCAAAAGCTGATTTATTTAGTTTTGAAATCCAAAATGACGTAAGACACCGTCAAATATAACGTGCGTTTCAAGTCCGCAACGATGGACAGGTGGAGTTCATGAACATCTACTGTTATACTATTAAGCTGCTGACTTCGGATAACAGTAAAGTTGTGACTAAAATGTGGGCTTTCAAGGCCCACAAAAGGAATACTTGCCGTTTTCAGTAATTGCAAACTACACCTAAAAACTACAGTCTCTCTATTTTCCTTGCCGTTTTTGGTTTAGAGAAGAACACTCCTTGACGTTTTCATGCTAGCTAAACAAAGTTATACATAAAAACTTAAAAAGAGCCGAGGACATTTAGGATTGGCCTTGGACTGCTTGGACGCCAGGAGGATCTCCGCCGGAAATCAAACCTCGGATCTTGACATCATAGTAAACTTCTTCCACTCTTCTTAGGTCGTACTTCATACCTGTCACATGTCAAAATCGATTTTTTTTTTATGTAACCATCGCAAATGGAGAAAGAAGAGCAGTTAGAGATATGTATGACTTACTGTCGAATTTCTTGCGCAGGAAATCGTTCCTGAGATTGAGCATGCGAAAGGCTGCATGAAGATCTGTCAGGAAATTCATCACCTTTCTTGGGCAGTCATAGTCTCCTGCTGTCACTCGATTAACCACGTACCTAGGCTGCTCAAACATTGCATCACCCATTTGCATTTATCCAAAGGTTTTTCATAAGTTGCTATCAAGTAGGATGCTAAGGGGGAAGATGGAAAGTAAGATTTAGGGATAAAAATGATCTTACCAAATCGTTTGACATGAAACAAATTCCTGCAAAGTATTCAAAAAGCTGAAGATCAGAGAATATAAAAGCAATGTTGCGATTCATAAAATGCTCGTAAGGCATATTTGATCTATAGATATTGGCCTTCCAGAGCAAATATGGGTTCTTTCTCAGAAACTTACCAGTGAGATAATCTTCTGTCTCCAATCCAAACTCCAAACTGTTCACTGAAGTACAATGAAGTGGAATTAGAAGAGCCATAATGGCAGATGAATTGACCAACACCTTGTTCTGTTTATTTTACTCAAAGACAATTGATTTGACAAGATAACAAAACCCAGATTTGAAACAAAACGACACTTGGGCAAATATCTATTCTACACCAACGTAATGAAAAACCAACCTTCCAATTATCATCCATCCATCCTAAGGGAGAATAACTGAGTTCATGGGAAACGGCAACTAATAACTCTATTGAGGTGAAAAAATCAAATCTTAGCTAAATGGTTGACACTACAGTGGATAAAATGCAGACTGAAACAAAGCCTAAGGACAAAATCAATAACAACGAGCAAGAAAAGGTAGACTAATTAACATACTGATAAGAGAAGAAGACTAGTGGCAAACTGAATCTGATTATTGAGAAAAGTAGAAAACTCGTTCATTTAGTTTTTCCAACTGAGACAGGTCAGGCAAAAGGAGGGTCACAGGATAACACGTATAGTATGTTGGAGTCATGAACGGATTTCAAATTGATTGCCTACTGCCAGCTCAGTTGTTACCTATTGTGGGAAGGAAGTTTCTATACAAAAGTTTGTGAGAGAACTAGCAAAACAAAATAAGGTTTTATTTATAGTGCAACCACTAGGCCATGATATGTATTTCAGTATTTGGAAGTAAGGAAAATAGTAAATTGAGATCCAGAGACATACACCCAAGTTTTTCTTCAGCTTCGGTATGCACGAGAAGAGTTCCAGTTTCTAGCCAGTGCATAAAAGCAAGCTGGGAGACCACTGCCTGTGTTTCACTTCTCCAGTCTCCATGGTACCTACATTACAAAAACCTTTTAACAAAAAACCATTGCAAATAAAGAAAATCTAACTACACATAGCTTTCAAACTTACCTATAGTATTGTCCAGGACACTCCTCAAGAATTTCAGCAAGCCGACCATAATACTGCTTCAAATCAACGATTTTTTCCTTAGCTTTCTCGATAACCTCTGATCCATCAACAAAACGAGCAATCTATATTAGTAACAACCAAACACTTCCAATGAATTTCTTAAAAGAACAAAGGCTATGTGTAATTCAATATTCATTCTTTTCTCAACAAGTTCTTCATTTTTAGTTACTTCCCTTCATAGAGAACTTCATCACCAAGTTCTGAACCCATCAAGCCATTTCAAACATTTAGCTAAAAGATGCAATTTTTAACCTAAAGACTAATCATTTACCAGGAATAGGACGCGATTGATGAACGAGAAGAAGATTAGCTTGAATAAGCCTAGTAGCAGACTCAATCTCCATAACCACAGCACGAATCTGCTCTCTCAAAGCTGCAGATTCTTCCAATTGAACACGGAAACTCTCGAACTGCTTCTCAAGCGAATGAGACACCTGACCATCTCCTCCCGCCATAGGAATGTAGAAAGAAGAAAAGGAAGAAGTCGAACAGAAGGGAAAGGAAGATGAAGGAGACACCGAGTTTCTATGCCGGAGAGGATTGGAACGGCGAGGAGAAGCGTCGCCGGAACAGAGAGGAAGAAAATGGAGAATCGAAGAAGAAAAGGGCTTAGGGTTTATCAAACGAGACGCAGTGATGTGAACGTTTCGAAACGCCGAATTCATCATCGTGTCGTGTTTTTTAGTTACGCCGCTTCCCTATTCTCTTTCCGACATCATCTTAGTAACCAATTAAACCGGATCATATAAACCAAAGAATCGTAACTGAAAATAAACCGATTTCTTTGTATATCATTCTCTGTATGACTCTATCTTACCAAAACCGGTTACCATATAAAGAAAGAAAAAGCATGATGAATAATCACCATTATCTACAAATAAAAATTACAAAATTGGAATTCTAAAATCCCTTCTTCTCTAATTCTATAAACTACTTATATAACTCATTTAATATTTAACGTATGAAAAATAGAAGAATTTTACAAAATGTAAGCTTTTTAATCATGTGTAATTATTAGATTATTTCTTCTGGAATGTAACCATGCAGAAATAAGCTATGAATCGGCATATTAGTCCCATGAGAACGAGAACAATGAGACACAATATCCAATCACTAAGATCATATCCGTTTTGAGACAATGAACTGCATCTAGTCACCACCCACACTCCAGAGTACCTAACCCAAAAAAAAGAGTCCAAAATCAAATTTTCTGAATTAAGATTTGATTATGTGTTAGAAGAATTAAATCTTCAAACTTTCTACCTTTGAGCATTGGAAAGGACAAAGGCTTCGAGAGTCCATTTGGGGTAGCAAAAGCTTCCGAGATACTTAAGGACCATGCTTTCTTTATCTTGATTAGCGATAAGAGTCATAACAACGGGGACTAACACCGACAACTGCAAGAACATAACAGCAAATTCAGGTACCATATGGTTAGTGAAAATTTTGGTTCCTTCATATATGAATTATGAGAAAGTGAGGACAAACCAATTGTGCGGCGCTAGGACTGTACAATATGGCAAAAATGTAAGCCATGCCTGTTACACAGTAGACCAAGCATACTAGTACAATGTAGTTGTCTTCGAAACTAGATCTCGGGTTGTTGAAGAAGTAGAACATGGACAAGTACACTAAAGGTTTCATAATTGTGTTTAAATGGTCCATTGTGTCTTTAGCCATAAAATGTGCCAAACTGCTAATTCCAGCGGCACTTTCTCTCCAATATTGTAATTTATCTACAGAGAATGATCTCAATGCCGAGATCTTACACAAAAGAGCTACAAAAAAAGAAAGACATACAGAAAAGAGCTTAGTTAACGTTCCAAAAATCGCGAATACTAGTAAATGTAAATTAATATTTGTGTACGTAAGAAACTTACAGACAGCTATTATGGTGTATGTGTAGCCAAGTGTATCGATTGTCTCGTCGTTCACCTTCGCAAGAGTTCCTAAACAAGCTCCCGCAACTAATAATATTAGGAAATCTAACGCTTGTAGTCTTGCTTCTCTAAGCCGTTGTTTTCCAACCCTGAAATAGATAGACTAAAGTTTTAATGTACATATGAAATTAACCACAAAATTCCATCTATCAAATCTAGAAAAATCATACCTTCCAACAAAATATCTATATTGTCGACCTACGGTAGGAGTTACTCGATTAGAATTGTCATGAGAATTCGAGTAATTGTGTTGTAACTGATCTTTTGTAATCTCCACATTAGTTTTCACATCTTGCCATAGATCATTACTAAAAGAATTATGAGTGGAATCCTCTTGAGCTGATCCAGTTGACGAGGAAGGAAGTCCATCACAAAATTTCAACATATCGTGAGGCACAGGGTAACCATTGTGCAGCATCCATCTCACAGGAAGTTGTTCTATAGTTATATCACCATCTGGTTTCACAATGCCTTCAAGAATATCTATATAATGATCAGGAGGATTGACACGATCGGGAACCGTGATTCCGATATCAGCAAAATATTCTTCTATTTTTTTGACTGATCCATGGTACACGGTAAGACCACCTTTTGCTAGTATTATCATGTCATCGAACATTTTGTACATTGTATAACTAATAAGAGGAAAAAACCAATTATTAAGCAAAAAGTATTTCTTAACATAAAATTGTAACATAATTCATGGAGGAGATAACATACCTGGGTTGATGGACGACCATACAAATGTTAACACCTTCAAGTGCTTCACGTCGAAGTGCTCTAAGAAGTAATTGTGAAGATGCACTATCTAAACCTGTAGTGGGTTCATCTAATATCAATAGAGAAGGTTCCATGACCATTTCAACACCAACGTTCACACGTTTTCTTTGTCCTCCAGAGATTCCTCTTTTTTCTATCGTACCAACCAACGAGTCTCTTACATGTTGTAATCCTAAGCTTTCAATCACTCTTTCAATGATCAAAACTTTGTCTGCTTTTGACATATAAGCACTTAATCTGCATGTAAAGAAACATATATAAATAAATGATATGCAACATTTTTTTGAAGCATAAACACTATGTAATAAAAATGTATTTTTTTAAGAATTGGACTCTCAATCTCCTCTATGATATGAGAATAAATTTACCTGCATCTTGCGCTAAATCGAAGGTTCTCTTCGACGGTAAGATTGCCATGCACAACATCATCTTGTGGCACAAATCCAGTGATCTTCTTATACGAGTTTATAGAGTCATTTCTACCATTTATAAGGATTAGACCCGTCCTCGTACATCCAGTTGCTTTTCCTGCCAAGGCAGAAAGAAATGTAGTTTTTCCAGCTCCTGATGGACCCATGACCGCAGAAACACGACCTGGCATGATCTTTCCGGTGACAGATCTCAATATATGCTTATGTTTACCCTTCAATGTAAGAGTTAGATCCTTAAACGCGACTTCTATAACAGGTCTAGTCCTCATCTCAGTGTCAGTAGCCATTGAAATAACTCCCGAGAATGTCAAGTTCTTGTTGTTTTGTTCCATAGCTTTCTCCTTCTCAATCTGACCATATGCATACTTAAAAATCTGGCTTTGGGTATGTAGTTGTTTACCCTTTGGAGCTTGTGGCTTCTTCCCAGGTTTACTACCGGTTCCTACATTGAATCCTTCGTTGTTACTCGGGTTCTCCTCCATTGATTTCATCATCTTGGTTAAATTACTCGGTTCTTTTTTCTTGTCTTTTGACTTTCCCGATGCTTTAACTGGTGTGGCATCCTTTCTAGCAGATTTCATGCGAGAAAATGTTTGAGATAGTTGTGCAGACAATCCCATCTTTTGGTTCTTGGCAACACCTTTTGCGGTTTTCCACCTTTCTCGAGCTTGTGTTGTTTCTTTTGCATGTCTCGCTGCAGCTTCTCTCGACTTTGCTTGTCTTTTTTCTCGAGTGGCGAGAACTTGATCAGAACAGTTATAAACCATGATCATGAGAAGACTTAGTGATGCCTATATATACAATAACGAAAATATAATTTCCAACAAATTTTAAAGCAAAATGTATTCTAATTAACTAACAACTTACAATTAAGATCGCTCCATAGGCATGAATATTTTGGTTTGCGGTATTCGGATTGCATGTTGCGAGCTTAAAACATGCTAAAACGGTCACCAAAAAGAGAATTAATGAATGATAATGATATTATAAAACAATTCATTTTCTTAGGTTTTAGTGTTTTAGAAACTTACGTTTCTGTGACGTAGAACCTTGTCTGCAGTAATGTCTAAGTAATACATAAAAACATTAATTACATCCTTAATGATGAATATTTCATATATGAAACAAATTTTCAAAAAGTAACAAGAGTTGTGAGATAAAAGAATCAATACCCACTACTACAAGTGACTTTTCGAATCGTTGTTGGGCAATATGAACCTGGTGAACAAAACATATCACCACTACTCTCAGCATCAACCCAACTATCTGCAGAACCACATGTATGATTCAACTTTCCCGGAGGAATTTGGTAGTTATATCTGCAATGTAAAAACTCTTTAAATCATCCACTAATAAGATTTTTCATTAACTTACTCAATCTAGAAAGCTAACAACTTACGGCTCACAAAATCCTGTTGTTTTATTAAGCTTGGCAAGCGGGCAATATGCGCCTAACGGACACGCTTCGTTTACATAAATCAGAGAATAAACAACAATGAATATGTTAGATTAAAGTTTTAGTACTTATAATGTTGATATAACATATATGTATGTAAATGGATATCTTACGTATCATGCAAGCAAGACCTTGTGGACAAAAGAAACCCTCACAACAAGGTTGACATTTACGAGTTCTAGATGGAAGAATTTTTCCATTGTTGAGATCAAATCTTTTTTCATCATCTGCATTGCAACTCCATCCAGGCTCACATCCGGAAACCCATTTAGCTAAATTGCAGTTGATGTTAGGCTTTACATGAACCGTTGTTGCTTCATCTCTTCTAACAAAACTACTAAAGTAGAACTTTATCTCCGCAGCTGAACATAGTCTAAGTGTGAGGTCACCTGCATATCACAAGACCATTAAATCTCAATGTTCAAGTATTTGAATATAAAAACATAACCCTTTTTATGTTGTTTACCATCATTTTTCTTGACACAATTGCTTAAGAAGTCCAGATTTTTATCAAAATTAAATGCTTCATTCCAATCGCCCTTCCTGAATTATCAACAAACGATATGAGAAAAATGTAAAATTCAAACATGGGACTACATTAGCTGATTTTGAAAAGACTTACAAATTCTTGATGCAATAACCTAAATCTCGATCAACGTCAGCCTTTAAAACAGTCTTTAGATTCTGAAGTCGAGTATAGATAAGGTTTGTAACCGAAACAAGAGCTTTTGGGTTCCCTGTTTTGCTGTAATCATCTCCATCCAGAGATAGTGCAAATGACATAAAACTCAAGCCAAAAACAAAGAACAAGAAGATGTGTTGTGTCCAACAAACATCAACCCTAACTCTCATTGTTCTTATATCAAAAGTCTTGCCTTAAAATCAGAACCTTCCGAATCGAAATATCTGAACCCTCTGACCTAACAATAGAATAGATACATTGGAAGCTACCAATAGAAATATCCGTAGAGATGTCTTGTGTTTTTCTATCATGTCTTGAGAAAACCAATGAGTATATTCTTGAAAAATGGAGATGAAGGATTAAAAGAAAGCTAACGAGCTTGTTGTAGATTTTTTTTGTTCTCTTTTAGAAAATCTTGAAATGTTGACGTTGAGATCAAAAGTTGGAAAGTTGAAAAATGAGAGACTTGCGTGAAAGAAGAGAGTTGAGAAGGGTCATCATGGAAGGAGGTCCAGATTTCTAGCAAATGAAAAAAAAAATGGGTGAGAAAAATGATTGGTTTCTTAATTATAACTTATTTCCAAAAATAGAAATAACTATATTGGAGGAGCATGACAAATGATGATTCTTTGGATTTCATGAGAAATTTTTGTTTATTTAAATAGTGTTGCTTAATGATTTCAAGCATTACTAAAAAATCACAAATCAATAGTGAGAAAAACAATATAAACATTATAAACATATGGCATTATTTTTTAATCAATTTGTTTCCAAAACCAAATAATAAGATTATCAAACAATATTATTAGTTGTTTAGTGGCAAAATAACATTACCAAACTAAACAACATGATTTGACTAAATTATCCTTATCTGTTACCTCCTAAACTTTTAAAATCCTAATTTTAACACTCTAAATCAAAAGCCTAATTTTACTAATGGTGACGGCGTCTACGTTCCTCCTCCTCCGCGATCTCAACCTCAGATTCCGCCGTCGTGGTCATCGGCTCTAAAAGCATCGCTGTGAACGGCATATGACTGTAACCATTCACCGGATACTGAATTCCGATTGGCTGACAAAGATCCAACCTACAACTCGGCGATTGTGGCGTTTGCGTTTGCGTTTGCGGCGACGTCATCGACGACGACGACGAGGAATCGTCCGCCGCAACATCAACCCAATTCGAAATGAGCTTAGTCCCGTAGCCAGTGGCGGCAATAATCGACGGTTCAGCTTGACTAAGAAGCCATTCGATGGTTTCTCCTTCAGTTTTGTGACCGAGCTCACGCGTTAACTGGAAAATCCTAGCGGCGGCGAGAGCCGGCATCGTAACTCGACGGCTTCGTCCGTTAACCTTCGTGTGACGGTCTTTAGTCCTGGCGGAGATACATCCGCCGCCGCTCGAGGAGGATTTCGAAACACCGAACTGCGTTTGGGAACGCGATTCGGAAGCTATAGCGTTGAAGTTGGACTCATTTCTGCACACATTCTGAAAAATCATCTCCGAATTCGTCGATTTTGTAAACTAATTTCAGTGACGATGAACAAGGATTCACAGAGAGAATCTTAGGGTTACTAAAGGAGGGAGAAGAAGATGATTCGAATTAACTTTTGGATAATTTGGGCTTTTAAGCCCAATATAAGGCCCAACATGATCCACTCTGTAGGAAAAAAAAAAAGGGAGAGAGAACAAAATCTGACTTCCATGGCAACAAACAAGTTTTAATTTTTACAAAAAAAAAATTGGGAGTGTGTGTGTCGCCTTATCTGTTCGTCATGGCTCTGTAGAGTAGCCTCATGTTCTTATTCTTCTTCTTCCTTAGCCATTCGTGGAAGCAAAAACAGAGTCTTTTATTCTTTGGTGATTCTGTGAAATGGAAGCTACGAGGAACTTGGTTTCTTCATCTCCTTCGTTTCAGACAAAGACTCATCTCAAGAGCAGCTACTCTTCTCCTTCCTCTGGTACTTCTTATTCAGCTACTCTTCATATAGAAATATTGTGTCTTTGCTGGATTTGTCTCTGTTAGTTACTGGAATTTGAAGTTCATGGATTTCAATTTGAAATTAGTGTATGTATACGAGTTTGTGTTAGCATTTTCTGATTTGTTTTTGTTCGTTTGTTGGTATTTCTGTAGTAGTGATGCTTCATGATCAAACAACAACTCCTGTTGTTAACTCACGTCATCTCAATTCTCTATCTCGACATTTTCCTGCGTCGGTTCTCTCACAGGAGCCACGGGAAGAGTCTAGGCCTCTGTCACATGCGTTAAGAGACGATAGAACATCCCAGGTGTGTTTTATTAGCAGCAATATTGTCCTAAGAGATTGAATCAATCATAAAGTTGTCAACTTTCTAGTCCTCTTGTTTAATGCGATTGGGTTCCTTGCATTTTTAGTTGACTCTGGAGAGGAGGCAGTTTGATGAATTGGTTTCATCTCGAGAAGATGAGAAATTTGAACAGCAACTTCTTCACTCTACTGGTTTATGGAATTTGTAATGTCTCTTCCTCTCTTAAACCCACCAGTTTCAGTTTTCATACAACCTTTTGAGTTTTCTGAATGATGTAGCCTTTCTTTTGTTTGCAGATTAATATCTCCTTTAACATCTGAAACGAAATTGCCGGCAGTTGTGTCTCCTTTAGCTGATGCAGAGCTTTGTGATGTGGTTGCACTAGCTCAGAAGGCTTTATCAGCTTCAAAACAAGCTGCATTGTTAGTTGATGACACTGAAGCAAATCCATCTGACAACATCAAGGATTCTCTCTCCACTAGGTTGCTTTTTTTAACCTTGTTTGTGTATCTTATCAATCTGCTACTTGTGGGCTGTAATGTGAAAAGATTTGTATTTCTGGATGTTTGGTTTTAGCTCTTCTATGTCCTTACCGGAAAAGGGAAACATAGTAAGATCGAAGCGGCAGCTAGAGAGACGAGCAAAGAACAGACGGGCTCCAAAATCAAACGATGTGGACGATGAGGGTTATGTTCCTCAGAAAACTAGTGCGAAGAAAAAGTATAAACAAGGGGCTGATAATGATGATGCGCTTCAGCTCTTCTTGTGGGGACCTGAGACAAAACAACTTCTGACTGCTAAAGAAGAAGCTGAGCTGATATCACATATACAGGTTCATGCTTTCCTTATTCATGTGTCCTTGGACTTCCTTCTTGTCCCTGGTGCTAACTTCCATAATCTTTGATCTATCAGCATTTATTAAAGTTGGAGAAGGTAAAGACTAAACTTGAATCTCAAAACGGCTGCGAACCAACAATAGGCGAGTGGGCTGAAGCTATGGGGATAAGTTCCCCTGTCTTAAAATCTGATATCCACCGTGGGAGAAGCAGCCGGGAAAAGTTGATTACAGCAAACCTACGTCTGGTAGTCCATATAGCTAAACAATATCAGAATCGTGGACTCAACTTTCAGGACTTATTGCAGGTTAGCTTCAAATGAACCCATTGTTTTTGTGTAGGCACAAAAGGTTTCTTGTAAAAATATCTCGAGCTCTTCAGTATTTTTTGGTGTGGGATAGAGTGATCTAACTTGATGTCCATTTCTCTTGATGCTTCTTCTTATGCTTATCTAATGGTTCGTAGGAAGGAAGCATGGGGCTAATGAAAAGTGTAGAAAAATTCAAACCGCAATCCGGATGCAGATTCGCTACTTACGCTTACTGGTGGATTCGACAATCCATAAGAAAGTCTATATTTCAAAACTCCAGAACAATCCGTTTACCGGTAACTACAAACTTGTTAAAGAATTGATCAGACCTGACATTATCTCTACTAAAGGATCTACTTTTAAAGCAAGGATTGCTAAAATCTACTCATGTTGATACAGGAGAACGTATACATGCTACTAGGCAAAGTATCCGAAGCCAGAAAAACTTGCGTGCAGGAAGGGAATTACCGACCAAGTAAAGAGGAACTCGCTGGCCACGTTGGGGTTTCAACAGAGAAGCTGGATAAACTGCTGTACAATACAAGAACACCTCTTTCAATGCAACAGCCCATTTGGTCTGATCAAGACACCACCTTTCAGGTAACTGTCTTTGAAGATGTTCTGTTGACTGAGCAAAACCCGGTAATAACCGTTTAATACCACAGGAAATAACACCAGACAGTGGGATTGAGACACCAACAATGAGCGTGGGGAAGCAGCTGATGAGGAACCATGTACGGAATCTCCTCAATGTACTGAGTCCAAAGGAGAGAAGGATCATCAAGCTGAGATTTGGGATTGATGGCGGTAAACAGAGATCGTTATCGGAAATAGGAGAGATTTACGGATTGTCAAAGGAGAGGGTAAGGCAGCTAGAGAGCCGGGCATTGTACAGGCTTAAGCAGAACATGAACAGCCATGGACTTCATGCTTATGCTGATTTGCTTGTCTAGCTCATGGAGATATTGGTTTCTTCTATTATAATGATGTGTATACAAAATATACTTTTGTTGATATTATGAGGAATAGTGTTTCTTGGATAAGAGTTTTGCCGTTAAAACTTTGTTTATTGTGGTAGTTAAGGAAAAAGAGGGATTACCACATTTTCATAATTTGTTTATCTCTGCTTTCTGTGCAATTGTGCATATCTGTTTTAGTTCTTGTAATCAAATTTCTCTGAAGGCAACTAGAAAAAGGTCTTTGTAGTTTAGCTATTCATTTGCATTTGTGTACAGGTTCAACAACAAAAAGTTACACTTCACAGAGTCTGACCAAGCCAACTGATTCACAATAATATCATTCTATGAACACAATAAAAACTAAGCCATGTATGATTTGCTATTGTTTTCAAAGGTTAGACGACCTGCATTGGCTAGTACTGAGCTCTACCACCAAATAACACTCGCTTGGTTTGCTATTGTTTCTTGTACTCTCAAAATTGAAACTATGAGATTATTAGCATATGGAACGATATTTTTAACTGGATCAGAGATTCTTATGTATGGCGGCATTAAGTTTCAAATGTCACAAAGCAATAGCAAACCATACATGCCACATGGTTAGTAAATCAATGTAACCATCAAATATGACCTTTCCAAAGGACTACTTATCATCTAGTACTAGTTATAAGCAAAACTTAATTACCACCAATTTTCATGTGTGAACGCGTTGATATATATCGACCAACCATGATATTTCTCGTCATTGTGCCTCTCAAAGTGTATGTGTATTACGTTATCGGAATAATTCTTTGGAAAATCAGGAACCACACGTGTAGAAGATAATCTTATAAGGTCCATGTCTATATACCCTAGAAGCTACTGTCTTCCATAGTATCCACCGCGTTTGTTCTAATACTAACAAATCAAGAGATACATATAAATTAAACTATAATATGTTTTTCAAAAGTCTTAAAGTTAAAATTGAAATTTGATAGGTAAAATCTAGGGAAAACGTGTAAAAAGGTAGGGGTCGTACGAATCTAATAAATTGCAAAGAAGAAGACATTTCAGAAGTGGGGGCTCGGCTTACACGGACAACCACTCACGTTCAGGTGCATGCCAATGCGGCAATGCCTTACCATTAATAAGTATAGCTCAATATTGAATTTTATACAATGTTAGAGGTCGACCAAAATCCAAAATAAATGTTGAATTTTAATCGACTGTGGATCACCAATCACCATGTTTTGTTTTTTTCCCTTGCGACATAACATAACACTGTAAGTCTTCCTTTTTTCAATAGTGTCAGTTGTTTGATTTTTTTTTCCTCAGAGTGATACATATATGGTTTGCTTTGCATAGTAAATATACTATTTGATGAGTTGTTTTCTCTTTTTTTTGTTTGTCATATATGTGATGAGTTTTTTTTTTTGTGTGGTAAAAACTAAGTATGCAGTTTTGCTTTTGCACTAATGTTAACATTTTATATATATATATATCAATTATTATCAACATATCAAGTGAGTAATATTTATATAATCATTTCCAACTTCAAAAATTATTATAATGGATAATTCTATTTTGATTTGGTTCAAGCTTCTTTGGTTTAATCCTTACTAGAATAAAACAAAAAGGGATAGCATACAATACTTAACTCTCCAAAAATTTCGAGTCAAATTGACTTTTGTTGGAAACCTAAACCAAAAACAAAATTACTTAAAAGCCTTTTTGTTTCATGGTGTCGTCCAATAGTCGAAGAATTTATTACTTTATAATTAAAGGATTAGGGTTCGAGTGCCATTGTGACTTTGATCATGGTTGGTCATTAACTCATTATGAACACCTTAAAATAAGAATACCATCATTTCATAGGTTCTAGAGATTAGTCTAAATTACAATTCGGGATTTTAGTTATCAAAAGATAAATAGATTTAATTAAATTTTAAGTTGTATTCGAAAATTCAAAAGCAACACACAATAAGATTTATCTACAACGTACATATATATTTTGAACATTGTCTAATTACAAATTAAGAATAATATAAAAAACTTCAAACGTATTTTCCCTCTAAACCTAACGGCTTTTAAAACCAATCCACAAACTAAAATTAACTAAAGAAGAATAAACTCAAAAAATATATGTAGCGGTTTTGTTTCATAGTCCAATATAGGTTTTAATTTGTAAGAAACATACTTTTGGGTTTTTGATAATGCTTTTGCCCCCTCCACTTGACGACTATATAGTATATACTAAACTCTCTATCTTTGTCCCTCTTTCACCTCTACTACACAATATAAAGCTCACAAGAACTCTTCCATTTCTTAAGCCTTTTAACTAGAAAAAAAACTCTTCCATTTCTTGCACTTTTTTATATTTTGGTCGGACTCACTAAGAGCAGAAACAAATCAATGGCACCGGAGGAGAATGGCACGTGTGAGCCGTGCAAGACTTTTGGGCAAAAGTGCAGCCATGTCGTGAAGAAACAAAGAGCCAAGTTTTACATTCTTCGCCGTTGTATCGCCATGTTAGTTTGCTGGCACGACCAGAACCACGACCGCAAAGACTCTTGATTACTTTCTTCTTATTGGATTGTTATCTTCATATTTTAAAAATAATTTATCTACATATTAATGTGCATACGTATATTAGAGAAGATTGAAAATTGTGTGTTTGTTTTGTTTGTTGAAATGGATAGCTTTTGGCTACGTTTTAGTTGTAGTGCGTTTTTACTATTTTGTCAGGATTATATAAATATGGTAATTAATTACTGCACCTAGTTTAAAAAGATTCTGAGTCGTGACCAAATCTAAACTTGAGTACCGAGTACGACACTATCTCTTAGAGTAAAACAATATTAACACATTAGCCAACTTTTGCAAGGTAACCCTTGAACTATGAAATATATAAATAACCTTCCATGAAAATGTAAAACAACCCTCGTAATATAACCCTCAGAGGATATAACACCGTGTATATATTCTATTTTTAAACAAAATAATGTTTAATGTGAGAAGAGAGAACTTGACAATCAATTTTTTGTATATGTTACTGATGAAATGATTGTATATCCAAAGAACACAATAAAAATTAAAAAAAAGTACTGCCACCACCAAATCATCAATACCACATGCTTGTGGTGGCTGCAGCGACGATCGTGGCATTGGTGACTGGAATTTGTTATCATAATCAGCCAGCTTGAACCCTGAAGTCATGGAAACATATGAAAACGTGGTAAATTTATGGCCTTATGTATTTTCAAAATTTTCCCTTTTGTTGCTTAAGAAACTTGAGAGTTATATAAATGTGTCTATGGTAAATCAGGATAAAAATAGACACTGTCTAGTATTCTATAGATAGAAATCTTTCTCTGCTTCAGAATATAACATATCGAAGTCATCATCAGATTCGGAGTCATAAACTCCATCTCTTCTTGTCCTTTTTTACATCTCTAGATACGCATATAACTTTGTCTTCTTCATATACATAAATAATTTATATAGTTTATGTATACTTTGTCTGTTTTTGTTGTTCAAATTTCTTGAACTACATCTCTCATTACTATCTCTTAACGTTTCTAATGATTATAGCATCATCTTTTAATGCTAACTTTAACTTCTAGAATTATTTTATCACCAATCAACTCTACAAATTCCATGGCATGGCTACAAATTACGAATATATGTAGAACATAAATTCCAACCACAGAGATAAAGATAATGGAGTAACTCTGACGCAAGAAGATAAATAGTTGGAGAATAATGATGGAAAATAATTATGAGAAAGTATAGTACGATCTAAAGAGGCCATGTGATCTAGTCAAATTCGTACCAATTTATGCGATCTAAATTTTGACTAGTAGGTCAGAGATGAGTAATTATTTGTTTCTAATTGGATCTCACACTGCTTGTTTGAAACCACGAATTTTTTTCACACAAATATAGTATAAATCTATATTTATTTTCTTTTGTCAATAATGTTGAGTTTGATTCTCAATTCTTGTGGACCTTTCACACTAGAAAGTAGAAATATATATTGATGTTTCGTTCTACTATGTTTCTAGTCATTGTCAAAAAAATTAAGAGGAATCACTAATGAGTTTATCAAACAGAATCAACATAATGACATTCAAAATAATAGATGGAAAATTATATGAAACTTAGATTCAAAACCTTCTTTTACTATGTGTAAATGGAGCATTTGAACATGACTATATAAACAAAAAAAACTTAAGAAACTTTTGATTCTATATATTAAAGGGATTATTATTGTCTTTTCAACAAAAAAAAAATGTACATGGCTTTTTTATAGTATGAGACTTCTGTATCAAGTTATTTTGACCTAAACAACATGAACCAGTGTCCAAGTAAAAACTAAAAGATTTTAAGCTAATACACATTATACAAAAGTGAATGTGTGTGAACGTTGTTTGTTGGGTATCTGCTTCATATTTTTCATTGTCTATATCACTAAATGATCAAGGTCCAAACGTCTCTGGGTTTCTCATTTCATGTTGAAGGCAGTTTAGAGTTTCAGAAAGCTCCTCCAAGCGCGGGTGTGAAGAGTCACCGACTACAAAAGTAGAAACCTGGTTTCCTACTTCGATCCAGCTACATCCCGGAGTTTTTTTCATGCCTCGCTCGACCATTTCTCTCCTCACATCTTCGCCTTCCTTCCACCGCCCAGTCGAGCAGTACAAGTTGGATAACAGAACAAAACTCATCTCTTCACTTGGTTCTGCTATCTTTAGAACTTTGCTAACTTCTCTACCTAATTCTGTATGCCAATGTGTAGAACAAGCACCTAAAAGAGTTTCCCATGAACTATTATTACTAGAGTCGGTGACAAGTGAACTGTAAGTTGTCGCCAAGTCTTTTGCTTCTGCTAAATGTCCACCTCTTCCAAACATATCTATCATACATGTTACATGATCTACTTCCAATGGGATTCTATAATCTTTAACCATGGATTCGAAAATCATGCAACCTTCCTCTACAAGGCCTGAATGACTGCAAGTTGTCAGCAATCCAATGAATGTCACATTGTCTGGTTTAATCCCTGATGCTATCATATTGTCATAGAGCTTTAAAGCTTGATCTGCTAACCCGTGGACACCAAATGCAAAAAGCATTGTGTTCCAAGATACCAAATCCTTGTTAGCTATATCACCAAACGCACGGTCTGCCTCTTTAATATCTCCACACTTTGCATACAAATTAACCAACGCGTTACCAACATAAGCATAACCTTGAAACCCACAATGAATCAGACAACCATGGATCATTTTTCCATGTCCTAAAAGGGCTAAACCTGAACATGCATGAAGAACTGCACCATATGCAAAATGATCTGAATCCACTCCAGATTTCATCATTTCGACAAAAAATCTCAGTGCTTGCTCACCATCTCCATTCCTACCATATCCTGTAATCATAGTAGTCCAAGTAACGATATTTTTCTCAGGGGCTAGATGAAACACCTCAAGAGCTTTCTCTGTTTCTCCAATTTTCATACACGCGTCAATAATAGAATTCCAGGATACCTGCGTCAGAACTTCAATAGACTCAAGCTCTCTCATGGCATCATCTCTGCTGCCTAATTTCGTGTAGAAACTTAACACAGAATTTTTTGCCTCAACCGCAGAAGACCATCCATTCTTCAACATAACAGCATGTACCATCCGTCCATAAACCACGTTTGATGAATCAGCAGAACAAGCATTCATCAAAGAACTAAACGTATAACAATCCGGTTTGAACTCACTTTCCAGCATCTCTTTGAATAAACTTAAACAAGATTCAAGCTTTCCACAGTGAGCATGCCCTGAGATCATTATATTCCAAGCAAATGCCACCCTTTTCGGCATTTCAACAAAAACATCAAGTGCAGCTTCAAACTGTTCAGCATTCATGTAGGCAAACAAAAGTGAGCACCAAGTTACTTCATTTCTACTATCACAGCACATATCTCGAAACACTTTGTTTGCGCTAAGAGTATCAGAGCACTTACCATACATGTCAATAAGCGAATTATTAACCGGCAAAGAAGCACAAAACCCAGACCGAATAACTAAAGACTGAATCTTTCTTCCGAATTTAACATTCCCTAGACTCGCACAAGTGCTCAAGATTGCTGTAAACGAATAATCATCAGGCTTAGCGTCGGAGAATCTCAACTGGGTGAACAGAGCTATAGCTTCCTGATGTAAACCCAAACGAGAATAGCTCGTCAACATGGTGTTCCACGCCACAGTATCTAGCTCAGGCATTCCGTCGAACACCTGACGGGCACTTGCTATGCGACCTGATTTTGCCAAAGACGCAATCTTTGAAGTAAGACGAACCAAAACAGACATTTGGGCAAACTCATCGAGTCATCATATACCTTCTGCATGTTGAACCGGTGCCATGGATAAGCAAAGAACCAGAGAAGAAAGTGAAGCTTATGTTGATCTGTGACAAAAGTTGATAGATTTGATTCCCAAACTGCATTTTATCAGACGAATTAACACTTCTCCGTGGCATTGCCAATATAGCAAACGCAATCAATTTTGCTTTTCACTAAAAATATTCATAGCTTCCTCAAAACAGAGTTGCATAAGTCAGAGTTGAATTGTGTGCAGCAAAAGTATAACCGCTAATCGGTTCGATACCGGTTTAGAGATTGATTGTTGTTAATATGCTAACCATACGGTCCGACCAAAATAATTGAGTTAAAAACGAACAGTTAAAAAATTGTCATGATTGGTAACAAACGGTTAGTAAAAATTATTTATAAAAATAACAAAATATTTTTTTCATTGTTTAGTTTGATGGACTTATTTCTAGTCCATTTACATTACACAATTTAGTTTCTATTCTATTTCGGACCTCACTAACAAACAAGTTAAAATTCGTCTCCGAAGATCCAACGGTTGTAACCGCATCTTTGAGATGACGTTTAACCTTTTCAACATTGTTTCTTAGCTCACTTGAAGTTTCTCCATTCATCAATCTTTTAACATTCGCTGAGACTTGGTCCCTTGTGATTGTCTTCTTCTCACAAAGATTAATCCCAATGCACCAATCATCGACCACAAGCTTCCTATTCGTGAACTGATCTGTCAAAAGTGGATAACACAACAAAGGCAAACCACACCAAACGCTCTCTAGAATTGAATTCCATCCACAATGTGTGAAAAACCCTCCCACGGCCGGATTTGAAATAACTTCCATCTGGCAGCACCATTGGACCACAAGACCTCGATCTTGGGCTTGGTCCACAAACCCGGCTGGAAGAAAATCTGGTACGTTGGATCCAACTATATCCGGACGTAAAACCCAAATGAAACTAATCCCACTAAGCAAAAGCCCATGAGCTATCTCAACAATCTCCTTCTTACCAACATGTGCATAGCTACCAAACGAGACGTAGAGAACTGACCCAGTGGGCCGGCCCTTAAGCCACTCGGTACAGTCTGACTCGGCCCATAAGCTTGTGGGAACTACCGAATCAGTTGAGAAAACCGGACCGATAGCGTAAACCGGTTGTTTGGCTTGTAGAGCCGAGAGAGAGTCTGGTTCGAGCTCTTGCACCGTGTTGCATACGACGAAGTCGGCTCTCTTGACGTCTTTAAAGGCCTTGAATAATATTCTGTATACTACTGTATTTGTGTCTACGTCTTTGTCGCTTACTTGAAGATATGACATCAAGTCCTTTGGTTCTATTGCTTTAACCCCTGGTACGTAATCGATCACGTCTTTACGATTATCTACCACAAAGTTCAAAAACAAAAATGATGTAAATATAAATTTCCACTTATTTTCTTCTGAGATAATACACAAATTTCCAAATACCTATGAGTTGTGACAATCCTCACAATTTTGGTTTTTAAAAAAATATAAATATAATTAGGTTATACTACGTAATAAACATATCATTAACATGATTAAGAGTGTTACCAAGAGATTTGAAATGACCGTTAGATATGAGGAGATCCATGTGATAATAGAGATTGAGGACCAAGGCAGGTTCGGTCCAAAACGAGACATTTACAAGGTTGTGCTTGTCGCAAATCATAGATGACCAAACATAAAACGTGTCGGCGATCAAGCAAGTCACGGGAGGATCATCACGGCGGGAGAGTTTGGCGATGAGATCATCCACGTGGGCAGAGAAGACGTGGAGAATGCCTTCGAAAAACTGGTCATGGTTCAGTGACCGGTCAAAGTCTAAAGGGAAGCCGTCGCTCACGGTGGTGTAACGTATGTCGTGCTGGCCGGAGCTGCGAGCGGCGGAGAAGATGTCACCGGCGTCATCTTGGTGAGCGGTGGAGATGTGGTGGTGGATGGAGTCGGTGTTGACGAAAGTGATGGTGAAGCCATGAGAAGCAAGTTTGATGGCTAAGTGGACAAAAGGGATAACGTGACCTTGAAGTGGGTATGGTATCATCATGATATGAGGCTTCCTCGACTTTGCTCTCTCCATTGATTTTTTTGCTCTTTTGAAGAATCTTTTTTTCTTGAAGTTTTGAGTGATATATGGACTGAGAGTGGATATTTATCAGGGTTCTGAGTGAGATTCAATATGGATTTGATTGTGGTATAAGTGAATTTTTAAAGGATAATCTTATTATTTGTTTCGTCTACATCATTCCTAGAAAACTTTACCAATTAAACCAATTCCACTGTACGATTTTCTAAATATATATGCAAGGCCACGCCAACGTTTTCAAATTTACTACAAATGAAAATTTAGATCCTTTCTGTTATTTTAAAAGTAGCCAATGAAAAGAATCATCCATGCTTAGAATCTCATAAAATCATACTTGAAATCTGATTAACTAAACCGATTTTGGTGTCTAAGAAATGTTGTATTGCTAAAAATAGAACAAATATGATTTACGGCTGCTAGCTATAAAATATCAAAAGTTGGTGTCCTTTGAATTGAGGACCTAATCTATCTCTTCCCTCGCTTATACTACTGTCTCGGCCTGATGTTTTTATTCTTGGTATGACAAAAAAAAAAAAATACACTCAACACGTACAATCCATATTGCTTTAACCTTTGATTAATGGCTTTCTTGATTTATATATTTCAGGCACATATTTAAATTGCTTCTATCACATGTATTTTATTGTGAATGATCAGAACTCGAATATGCCTTGTATCATATGTAGTTTTGTTGTCTATAGTATATCCTGTGACAACAGAAGCCGTCAAATTTGATTTCAAAAAAAGAAGATGATGCTGAATATTCAAGGGGAGGGCACGTAGAGATTGTCTCTTCGTTTACGAACTTGACGTGAAGTGAAAGAGTAGGCCAGTGTAAAGCGGTGTATCACACATTAAAGCACATTTGGCCTTTTATGACAACTTGGCTTATGTCATTGTTGTATCTTGTATGGTTCTCATTATTCAGAGCATATTCCTCATAACAAGAAAATGTTAAAATTACACAAATTCATTGTTTTCCTCTAACTAGGGGTAAAACTGCATCTCACGCACTTAGCAAAAGACAAAGAAAAAACCCTGCATCTCAGGGTGTAAACTTACTCGTACTACACACTAAAAAAAGTGGTTTTCCTCCTGAAAATCAATATGGTTTGGTTTAGTGAACCAGATTTAGTTTTGAATGAAATCTAGTGCACCTAGGGTGTGTATTACTGGTTCATTGAGAGTGAGAAAACTGAATGTTGGAGGATGTTTTAATGTAGAGAATAGAAGAGAAAACCAATTTGAACACATATGATCAAGACAACAAACAAACTTAGTTTTAAATGATTTATTTACTTTATTAAAGAGTCTATTGTTCATAAATCTTCGATTATAGTGGTGATCAAGTGTAGAAAAGTAGAAGTTTGGAATCTTTTTCGGGTAGAATATTGAAATGAAAAAAAAAAGGACTTATCAACACTACTCTTGAATGAGCGAGTTAAATTTTGCGTCCTACGATTGTTCTTTTACTCGCACTCTTAAAAGAACTTAAGAATATTAATTGAAATTCTTATTTGTCATGAAACTTCTATAAACAAAAGAACAAAAAAAAAGAAAAAAAAAAGAAAGAAGGCATGGTAGCCAAATAAACATGTAAATTAACAGTAAAAGTGTACACAGAGAAACATGTATCAACACAAAAGAATGTGTGAAAGGAAGAGTAAAAGGTTACATCAAATTTTTGTACAGTGAAGCTATCAGTTGGTGATAAAAGTTTCTTTTTTCAAAAGGCAAGAAGTCACTTTCTTTTTCAACTATCAACATTTGGACCCCATGCTTTAGCTTTGGTTCCATTTCATACCATGTTAGACTTGTCCTTCTTATTGTCGAACCCAAAGAGCGAGCAGTTCTGAAACGCATCAAGGCTGGTTGCTATCAGACGGCTCAATCCCCCGAGGCTCTCACTAAGGATCAAATCATCTGTATACTTTGACGATCTAATGTCTAAATCCAGTGGTCCTAACGAGTCGGGCTGCAAAGAGGAAACATGTGTTGTTGTTGAATATATATGACTTTTTTACATTGGGGAAATATATGAGATTTCTAAATTTACCCAGTATACATCCGCAAGTCCACAAGGGGTCTTCCCTGGAGAATCCATCGTATGAGGGTCTGCTGGACCCTCTTCCATTGGATCTCCATCGTCATGAGGGTTATAAGATCCCTCATCGCCGGATGAAGCCTAAGAGAAAGTATTGAATCAGATGGTTTAGTTTTGTAAACAATTGAGGGAAGTGGAATTTGAGGCTGATATAGTTACCTCCACCAACTGTGAAGGCTCTCCATTTACTCTGCCAACACCTTTAGGAGAAGCAACACTAGCCAGCTCGGTGGAATTTGCGAAACGATTTTTTTGGAAAGAGAAGGCATCACGTGTTTCTTCATCATCCCACAGAGAGGAAGAGCCAGAAGTCAGCGGTAGTTGAGCACTTGGCTTGTTCTGGTGTCTTAGTATATGAGCAGCAATTGCAGCATCAAAAGAGTCAGAGGTAAATGGGACATCTCGAAGGAGGTAATGTGAACCTTCGGTGGCAGGTGGATCAACACCATCACTATCTATGTCATCGGGCACTTCAGAAAGTAGATCACCTATACTTATGTTAGTAAGACTATCAGCCCATTCTCCTGGTGATTGTGCATTACCGCCGCTCAAATGCTCAAGTGGAGTAATACTCGTTGAAGCAGGTTCATAATCATCTCTAGATCTTGCGGGACGATCATGGACACCAGATGCACATACTAGACCCTGACTGGGCTCTACAGATGTCGTTTGTTCAGCAGTTGAATGCACAGACAAGGGTCCTGATTCAGTAAGGAGCATGTTGACCTCGTTCAACCTATCCACATTCATGTCATCCTCGAGTGAAGGGCAAGGATCTGAAGTTGGAACTTGAGAAATAATAGAACCTGACGCATCATGGACAAACCAACCATACCTGCAAATACATATAAGTAAATTAATTTTGGTTTATCTTGTATGACAATTTGACGAGAAGAAACCTGCAAGAGACTAGGAAAATATGAGAGCAAACCTTAAGCGGAAAACCGAAGGACTTCCGACCATTGAATGCACTTCTGCTGCGCTTAGAAAAGAGTCATGGGTCCACCTCTGATGGCACGTTACAGTTTCTTTTCGTGCGTTGTAAGGAAATAGCAATAGCTCTCCAGTCGCACAACTTGAGCTTCCCCATTTGCGATTGAGATGTTCAAGTACAGATGATATCTTCTTGCGATTACTAAGAGTAAGTTCAAGATGCGGATTGTGCTTATCCTGTTAAAGTGTTAAGTGTTAACAGATCAAGCTCCATTTCATGTCTCAGAAAATTATTGCTCCAATCAGTATAATTCCTATTTGAAGCTTACCATTTCCAAGGATCTTCGAGTACATTCATCAATCGGGAACAGCTGAAGTTTAAGCTTGGCAGAAAACTGCATATTGGCATCACTGAGAGGAACATCACCAGCTGAGCATAGAGAAAGTGGAGACTTTCCGGTTAAATATCTTGTGGGACCTAAATCTAAGATAAAAAGAGAATCTGATTTAGAATTTGCACATGTTAGTCCTCAAAAAACATATATCTAAGAAAAGGAACTATCATCCAATACTAGTAAGTAAACCTGTTTGATCATCCATATCTTTGTCAATTGATGTTCGTTCCAAATGCTCTGCAGCATCAGCAACCAGAGAGACCCCATCTATTGCAGCTTTTTCCCATTTTCTATAACCTGCTGAAAAAGGAAGAGATGCTTAGAGTCACGTAAGAACCTGGAACTACATCAAGCTTTTAAATAGCAACATAAAATCTAATATCAACATGGAAGATTAAAAGCAGATAATGTCCAAATTTGTGTGAACACTGAAAACACACACAATATGGGGCTGAAGAAAACTGCCTATCTAACAAACATGCATAAAAACTAGTAAAGAAAGAACCTTGTTTTCGCCGTTGCCTTCCACCTCTCCCAAAGGCTGTGTCTTCTTTTTCGTCACCAAGGTTGACACTTAAGCTTTCACCATGTTTGGTAGATGCTCTTCCAGGCCCTAGCTTTTTAACATTTTGGCCGTCGGAGAGAATAAGTTTAAATGGACGGTTATCCAATCCTCTTTCTCTACTATGACTTGAGATGTTTCCGAGGGAAGCAGAAGAGAGATTTTCTCCCTGGCAAGTCCGTTTTCTTATGCTCTTTCTGCGGTCTTTCAGCAATTGGTGTTCCTTCATGCAAAAGGTTTTGTTAGACAATAGTTTGTAAACGATTCCTTGTCAAATCCAAGGTGGTTTTGGGTTAAACGAAATTCGCATTTGCCAACTAACCAAGGCCTCTATAAATAGTTTGAATCTCCGGGGCTTGAGATGAAGTTTTGAAGCTTTGCAGCTATACTTTTCAAGCAAAGACCACCTGCAAGACACATGAAAAAGCATGTTTACTTTAGTCAGACGAGCTGAGTGATAATTAAGATCATGATATGTGAAATCATGTCATCTAGGAGAATGGAAGAAGCTATGATGTCTGAAATATAAGTCAGTTGCTACTATCTGATCATGTATGAGGTTCCTGGCAGATATTATCAAAGCACATGAAAAAAACAAAAAACCTTACCTTAACATTATATTGTCACTAGCAGGAAATGCATAGCTATACTACAGAAATTACTTTACGCAAATGGAACCCTTAAATGAATGTGACCATGCCTACTTAATAATACTCATAGTATCATAACATGCTATAACTTGTTATCTAGAAAAATACCCGGAGAGTGATATTCATCATTTGTTTACGATAACGTAACAATCTACCATACCAGCACAAAGCATAACAGAAAAGAAATGTATAAATCAAGTACCATCGTAGCATTGCAGCATTGGTGTCCTTTGGGTTCTTGGCATCAAGGCTCAGATCCGGGCCCAAAAGTTTGTTCATACGCCTCACTAAACGATAATAGTAATGCCTGACCTGCAAATCACAAGAAGTTTCCACAACCATCAGAAACTAAAAGCAAACACCAGCAAGTGCAAGCGAAAAGAAAACAAACACAAAACTAAAACAACCAACCTGGTCCTTGTTTTTGCTCTGAACACGAGAAGTTATCTTCTCAAAATTCTACAAAACAACACAAAGAGAAGGTTCACACACATAACAGGTTAACAACATAGAGAAGAAGAACGTCAAGGTGATACCTTTCCAACTTGACGAAGAGCAGTGAAGAAACTTTCCTCTTCTTGATGTGTCCAAGCAGCCCATTGCCTAGTCGGCTTCTTAGCTGCAACATCGCCATTTCCATTAAAAAAAATCAACTAAGCTAACAAAACAAGCATACAAGCACAACTTTTAAATCAATGCAACATACCAGGAAACTGAGTAATACTGATAGAAGCAGAAGAGAGTAAATTAGGGTTGCTGTTCTGGTTTGATAAACGGCCCTCACCGTTAGGACCTTCGGGTATCAGCTCGGCTTGCATTTCGCAATAATGCGTAAACTGTTTAAGCATTCATGCTTTTGATTTCAACTTCCTACAAATCAGAGCAATGAATCCTAAACCATGAACATTCAAAATCCCAAAAAAAAGGCGAAACTCTACATAGCGATCATCAACTAAAATCACAAGAAATTTAGCAACCGACAGAAAAATTTTACAGGCAATTCATAATTTTTACATCCACGACACAAATTTGAAAAACCCTAATTTCGAAGATATAACGAAGAACAAACAAATTTCACCTTCAATAAAACCCTAAAATTAATTTCACCAGATCACAACAAAAACAAAAACCCAATTCTACTTAATTCAATACCCTAATTAAGCTAAATCTCATAAGGGAAGACGAAAAATTGAAAAATTAAGAACTAGGGTTACTAAATACAAACTCGAAATTTGAATTGAAATTTTTAAAAAAATAAGTTTGACCCCGAAAAAAAACACGAAAAATATGAGAAATATTACCTGAAAAGGTTTGAAATGTGGAATTGGAAGTGGGATTGACGAACACTAGTCGAGAATTTAGGGTAAATCGAACGAAATTGAAGCCGAAGATATTTTTCCGATGAACAACCACGGTTGAACCAAGCGAGAGAGAAAAATAAATTTTATTTTTTTTCTTGTTTTTTACATTCACATAAAATTAAAAAGAAAATAAAATAAAAAGGAATGTAATTAATTTAGTTACTTGTTATCTAAGATGTCAAAATATATGTTTGTCATGGTGGGTTAACATATATTATATTCTTGTAATTAAATGAGTTTTTTTACTTTTCGAAAGAATCAATCAAAAATATTTTAATTATTTTATGAACAAAGGAGAGAAATATATACGAAATTATTATTTATTTTATCTTTTATTAAACACATAAAGTTGAATAAGCCAGTTGCCTTCGTCACGCTAAGTATTATTTTATCTAAAGTGAAACTATAGATTAGGAAAATTCGGAAATTTTACTATTTTCTTCTACAATTTCATGAAAATAGAAAAATATTTCTACTATTTTGCCTCGTTAAAAAGGGGAAAAAAAGACAACAAAAAATTAGTTGAATCGTAATGCACGTGGCTTGGGTTGGCATCTGGCAAGTCGCATGATAAAGATAAAGCGTTTAGAAGTTAAAACGCCAAAATAATATTTGAAATTGTGGTTTGTGTTGGATATAGTCCTCAGGCCCTGGTACAAAAATTAGGTCTGGTCCAATAAATACATACATGGGCTTTTATTTAGCCCAATAGTAACTAATTCACAAGATCCAAATTTTTGTAAATCTTTTCTTCTGTCAACGATCCAATCTTTAATCTTTGTATATGTTAGATGAGCTAACACTTTTTTTCAGAAAATAAGCCTTATACACGCTTTCAAGGTAGAGGGGTTCAAATTTACATCTTTGAAACACGTATGGTATCGATAGCTCTAATAGTCGATATTTTTTGGGATCTTATTTTTGAGATAAAATATGACCAAGTTTTGGGTTCGTATCCTACGAGCAGCCAAGAATGGAGTTATTTATCTAGCTATAGTCTCTGGCCTAAGAAAAATATATGTCAACGTCACAAAGAACGGAGCCGGTTTATCTAACATGATTTTTGATCTCACGGTTCAACTTCTATAGGGTAACCAATAAGTATAACCTATGCACGTAGAGCATTAATGAATAAATTGACTTGTAGTCCTTTTCGGTTAAAAGTTGACTTATCGTTTCGTTAAAAAGAATGGAGAAAGTCAGAAGTCGGAGTTACGATACGACGAATTAACATGACTCTGGCCTTTTTTCATCATGTCATGCTCAAATTGTTTGACAAATTCAATTTGTTACGCGAAGCGTAGAGATTTGACCCAAAACTATTCGCATGTGGATTGGAGATATGTATATCCTTTTCTTATTAAGTTTGTAGAAGATGTTTTCCCACTTACGGGTGTTTTTTCTATTATATTAGAAAACTTTTCTATTTTGATAAGGATTAGAAAACTTTTCTTGACCCAATTGTTATTTCTACGGCGACAGTTTAAGATTTCAAGTTTAACTACTCTTTTAGTCTTGTAAATAAAGCATAATTTAAGTTCTACTAAACATGTAAGTTGTATTAGTTAGACCATTTTAGTATTTTACCTCTCAATATATCACTAAACTCAATTTGTTTGAGTTTTCCTAGTAGGTCTAGATCAAAATAGAGTCTGAATTCAAATATTAGTATGCTGCATTTTAAAAAAACTTATATGGACTAAAAAGGCCATCAAAAACTTAGATATGAAAACATGCGTCTATAAGTCGATTAGTCCAATCAGAACATAATTTCGGTATAGCTCCGAGTTTGATTTCTCTGGTTGAACAATCGAGCTACATGCATGCTCGTGTTTTAGGTTTTCGCATAAAATCTTTGACATGGTGGTTTTGTGTAACCAAGCACTTGATCATCTTCATATTAGCTCGTATCTGACCCGGACACCAACGCTTTGTATATTTGCAAGAATATGCAAGTAGTTGAAAATGGAATGGCTGAAGCCAGGTCAAACATCTTCTAAATGTGGACCAACCTAATCATTTCTATAGTCAAGGACATGCTTTTTAATATGTTTCCTCGATGATAAAGTTTTTACACTTGATATAATCATATTGAGTTCGGATAACATTTCAAAAAAATTCTGTGTATGATCTTCTAACCTTGGGGTAATTGACTCTAGCTCTAGGTTTTGAAAACTGAAGCTATGTTTTTCTTACAACTGTTTTAGACTTTCAAGATGTCAAGATCAATCGTTACTACGTTCAAAATATGAAGTTTATCAGTTAATAATAAATGATAATATAATTATTTTGTCATCACCTAAGTCAAACTTGTATAATATACTGTACATGGTATGGAAAAAATGAAAAAGGTCAGGATCGGACTGTCTCCAACCATTATGATTGATTGATGAAGATGCATCATCTCTCACGTATATATAAGTCAAACCAGCAGATTCCAAATCCAAACCCTTTTCAGATTCGCGACATAAACCCAATTTTGGCGCCAACACCAACACCATACAACATCAATGATCTCATGCTTTATACATATCATGAGTGGTACCGTACAATAATGTCTTATGTCTAGTATTATTGTAGCTTTTGGTGAACACTAATAAATAGCAAAATACAGACTTATAAGTATTTATCTTTTGATGACATTTGCATAACCGACAAAAATAATTCATTGTTACCTTTTGTCAACAGCAATCTTTTTTTGTGAAAAATAATTAATTTGTTTGACTAAAATACAAAAATATAGCCTCTGAATAGTAACTATTTGAGACTGTTACTTCATAGAAAATATAAAAATAAATTTATTTGTTCAATCCATATCTTTGAACCAATATAATTCTTTTGCGTTTGCTTTAATTATGTTATACTAATCACACTCATTTATTCCACTTGTTCATGATGTTTTACACTTTTCACATATATCTTCCATTTTTAAAAACTATCGATAATTTGTGGTGAGTATAACAGTATCCACGTGGAAATATAACAATTAAAGAGATAGAAAGAGGTCCACTAATTTGCAACCACAAAATGGATATCCACCATTTTTTGCATTTATAAAATTGCTAAGTTTCTTGTATTTTCTGCTGCCAGATCCATTTCCATGAAGGAGACATGAGGTGGGCATTGATTGGATTTTGCAACCTATCACCTAATTGATATTAGTTATCGCTATTAATTTTTTAATTTTTGTCAATATATAGTCATAGTGAGCAATGACATAACATCTTAGGTGGATTCCCATTTTGATCAAATATAGATGATTTGATATATGTATATAGTACCGGTTATCTTATATTAATTAGATTCAGAAAATGCCAAATACGTTTCTAGGTAAAGAAGACCTTTTTGAAATTTGAGGCTAAAATCAAGTTTTATAATCTAAATTACCAAGAGAAAGGTTTTGTAATCCAAGGTGACGAGAATACATCGAGGATTGGTGACTTGACTATCGTTTGAAAGACTTAACTAAGAAAAACTTTGATTTTTTTTTCCCCACACATATTGACGATATTATTTGTACTATTTAGATATCATCAATATGTTTACTTTTTCTCAAAGACAAAATTAAAATGTCATTGATATTTTTAGAATCTGCGACATATTCGTGAAATTAAAATTGATGAGTGATATATGTTCAGAATAAAAAAATGTTCATGATATATTTATAAAGTCAGATAAAACTAGGTATCAAACTATGATAGGATTTAGTTTACGTATAGAAAGTGATTATTTTTACGTGGTAGCAAGATAAATAGGTATTATCAAACTTACAAATCTCTCAATCAAGCTAAAATGTTACTAGCCGTTGAAATCTCAACTAATTTTTTGACACGATACTATTATTATATATGGGGTCAAATAGGATTTTAAAGCTTATATATCCTCTTCGTAACAAACGATAAAAGATAGAAGACGTTGGTTTATTCGATATATAGCCCCAAATGATAAAACTTCTTTACTTTATTTGTGTTGTCACTTTCTTATTATATTTCCACTAGGCACTAGCTTACATCGTTACGTGAGACAACATATTTGGATCATATGGGAAAAAAGTTTGAGGGGAAATCACTTTGGCAACACGTCTTTAACAAAAACAAAAACAAACAAAAAAGAAGAAGAAGAAATTGGCAACACGTACATGTACACATGCAATTTATTTGCCTCTGTAGATGAGTTCTACGCTATCCACAACGTATTTTGATTATTCTTTATGAATACATTATATATTATGTACATATATTTTATAACTCGACATGATTCTAAAGACAAAAGTTTGTAATAAGTGGATTATGGGGAATAGAAGAATATTTATACTTCAATAATAAACCTCAAAATAGGGGTATGCGTGTTTGATTTATCCACATCATCAAATGATTGATTTATTGCATGATTTTAAGAGAGAATAATGTCGTATACATAAAATACTCAAACAAAAATTCAAAAGTTAAGTACATATAGAAAAATACAAAAAAGAAGAAGAGATTAGAGTGACGAAATAGAAAGTGATGGAATTATTATCAACCTGATTTATTGTAATCGTTTTGTCTTTGTGCGGCAGTCTAGAAGAAATATACGTAAAGATTAAGTCACTATTTTTCTCCTATCAAGATTAAGTCACCATTAATCATGCTAAATCTTGTAGTTATATTATAAAATGTCTATATGTATATGAAATAATGCCCACTACACGTACATAGAATGCAAACAAATGCTATATGTTAAAAACACTTGCGTAACTGTGCAACTAACAATTTCATTTCCGCATATATATAATACACGAAGATGGTTACGTAGTCTCTATTTAAAAATAATTAATATGTGTACATATAAGTAAATCCGTTTCTATGTTTAACTTTAGACAAAAATTCGTTCTTTAAAAACGATTTCTATGGTTTTTGAATATTGTCTTCTTTTTCTGAAAATCTGGTTCAACAACATGTTTAAGATCCTGCAGAAAGAGATGCAAACACTACGATCAATGGTTATTATCTATGGACACTAGAAGGTGGTGATATTGATGACAATCATACAAAGTATGCTCCGAAAAATCCACGGCAGAGAACGTACAATTCCTTAAGTCATAAAACCAAAATTAAAGTTACCAAATCAAACAACTGTTTTAATACTTGAGCAAAAGTTATAATATGATAAACCTTTTCCAAAAAAAGAAGTGATATACGATCTTCAGTGAAGTTGCTCATAATCGACTTAAACTAATTCAAGTGCATGTCAGACAAAAGGTATTGCACAAATCAGAAGAAAAATACATTTGAAGGAACCACAACTATATATGGATCAAGACCGAATTATGCATGTTGGCATTGAGAATTAAAAGTTGGCTTATCTTCAAAATGGCTTTCTTAGCTTTTCTTGAACAGAATAATTCGGTCGTCTCATTAGTTTTGGTAGACAATGGATGCCTATGCGATCAGACAAAGTGCTTTCACGATTTCTATTAATGGATTTCTAAGTCAAAATATAATATTCGAGTTACAACACTGCAATTATCTTACAAATTTTTTTCTTTGTTAAAGAAAATATAGTCTCTTCTCAAACTACAATGTGACGTACTACGCTATATTTTCAACTCTTTAATTTAGATAAATAGATGTCTTAAGAAAAATAAAATTAGTTGTTTTTTGTTACCGAAAGAATTAGATGTTATTTCGCTCATTTTTAGTTTTTCATTTGAGTTTACGTACATCAAATCTACCTGTTTCTGGATTATCAACTGATTTTTTGTTTACGTACGTCAAAGTTTACGCCCATGTTTTGTATGTATTTTAATTTAGATATAATTAGGACTAATGATTCATTGAATGCCATAAAGATAAAACTTTACTTATATTTAAAGGGTAAGAATAATTACCATGGAGATAATAATATCATTAGTTGATCGAGAAAATGGCTTTAATTAGCTTTTCCACCAAAAAAATCATTTATTGTTGATAATCTTTTCAAATATTTCGTACAAGTTAATCATTTGAATGATTTTACAATGGAGTTTTCTAAATAAAAAAATTAATAATCCGTTTTGCAAGATAGTTATATTCCTTTTCATAATATTACATTATTCTTATCGTTACTTGTTTGCTAACACTACAATTAAAGTAAAACAATTAATTATTCAATAATTGAAAAAAACTAACTATTTAAGGAACAATGTTACACGTCAGAATTCGCTGGCTCAAAGTAGACTTTCAAAATTTTAACATAAGTTTTGTGTTCCCACAATTATGTTTTAAACCCTTATAGTTTCTTATATTTACAGTTTAACCCCATTATTACATAACAGAGCAACCATTGGGATTCTCGTCGCTGAACATTCCAGGAGCGTTCACGTTTGGCTGCGCGTACGGCACGTAACTCTCACTTGCGTAGTTGTATCCTGAACCTGGATAACTCTGACCTCCCACTGGATAATTCTGACCTGTCATCGAATAACTCTGACCGTACACGTGTCCTTCTTGCCAATGCATAGGAGCCGTTGGATAAGCTGAGTACCCATAATAATCCATCTTATTCACCATCGCCACCGGGGCCGGCACACCTCCGCCATCTTTCTTCTTCTCTCCTCCGTCTCCGGCTTCTTTCTTTTTCTCTCCGCCGTCACCACCTTCTTTCTTCTTCTCTCCGCCGTCTCCAACCTCTTTTTTCTTCTCTCCACCGTCACTTCCTTCCTTCTTTGCTTCGTTAACTCCGGCGGACGGAGCCTCTTTCTTTGCGTCAGGAGCGGCAGCTTCCGTCTTCTTATTCTCGGCGGCTCCGTCATCTTTTTTGGCGGGAACAAGAGGCTCGACGGTTCTTTTGAGCTTCTTAGTGAGTAGAGGCACAAGTTCTTTAACGTCTATCGTTCCTTTAACCGTCACCACGTCTTTAGCTCCGTCAATAGCCACTGTTTCGACTCCTGTTTAATTTCAATTAATAAAATTTTAATTAGCATAGTTAAATTATTTTGTATTCTAAATTTAGTAACTTACTTGGTTATTAAAAACAAAAATTAATAAATTTTCGTTGGTTATTAATCCCTTCTTACCTTTGATTTTCAATATTATTTTCTTGATTTTCTGAATACATCCTTCGCAATGTAGTCTGATCTTTAAAGGCACCACGCTCTGAACAACAAACAATTTAAAAGTCAAATCAATAAATTCATAAACCATACTTTGTTAGACAATAAAATCTGGATTTACGTTTTAGCTGCCTAATCTTTTTTCGTTTAGACTTTAGCTTATCTGCCTAATTAACTAGTGTGATCCACACTACTATTATTCTTTTTAAGTTGCTAACGTAAACCGTCAAGAACTTGGCGTACAGTAGCAAAAGTATAGTTGTCTCTTGTTATTATTCAATTAGATCTATACCTCTTTTGGAGCTGCCGGAGCAGGAGCAGGAGGAGCCGCCTCCTTATCTCCACCATCGGCTTTCTTCTCTCCAACGGCGGCAGCAACAGGTCCCTCTACCTTTGGCGGTGGATTCGCGAGAACCACCTTTCTCTTGGTTTTCTCCTCCAACTTCTCCTGGAGTTTCACTGGATCAATCTTTCCGACCACCAAAAGCTTATTTCCACCAGTATCTGCCGTCACATCTTTCACTCCATCAAAGTGCTTAACCATTCGCTTTATCTTCTTAGCGCAGCCTTCACAGTGCATATCCACTTTGTAAACAAAGGCAGAGACAACCGCGGCGACCGGTGGTGCTGCTGCTGCCGCGGAATCTCCTCCGCCGCTCTTTGGCTTGCCGTCAGTAGTCTCAACTGGGACTACGGTGGCAGCCGGCTTCTTCTCTTGTTCAACTTTGGGACCTTCTTGGACCTCTCCCATTCTTGGTTGAAGATAAGGATATATTTTTAAGGATTTTTATTTTTTGTATTTAATAGGACGAAGAATTGTTTGAACGAGAGTAAGTGGAGGCAAATGTGTGTATTTATAGAAGAAGAAGGAATGCGTGAAGGTTATTATTTTACTATATTATCGATACTGATTTTTTACTGAATATTATATGGTTTGATATTACATGTTCATTTCCGTATGTGTGTATTTGTTGGGGGCTGAGGTCAGCGAGAGTGGGCGTTTGACGCCGGTTTGACACAAGTGATGGTACGAGACACGAAGGCACCAAGTTTCTGAACAACATTACTTTAATCATCCGTGGATAATATTAAAAACAAAAATTGTTTGTGACGCAAATAGTTGATCAAGTTTAATGATTTCTTAAAGGTAACATTGCTTTTGAAAACAAAAAGAGCATCATTTCTCAGCTTTGACTACTTGATGACTTGAGTCTAGATTAGCAGAATCTTATATCAGTTTAAGGTAAAAATACATTCGACCAATTGTCACAATTCAAAGAATATACATCCTATACCTTATCAGAAACAAACTTTAGTTAGAAGATTTCATGGCCTTAAATACGAAATCAAATCATTTTATGAAGTCCGGTAATTCGTTTATTATTACAAGTTCATATAGGAAGAAAAGTGATGTTTTAATCAAATCATTTTTGTATTTTTGAATCACATCATTTTTGAAATTTTATCAATAAAAAAGAATTTGTAAAGAGATTAAAGATAAAGATAGATTCTTTTTCTTCTGATAAATGTGTATTGGTTAAAGTCATGATTGTGCAAATTGCATAGTCTTTTCTCATTGTAAGTGAAGTTGATGGAACCTCCTCTTCTCTTCTCTTTTATGTTTTATATTATTTAAAAAATTCATTTTAAGAAGTGATTTACTACAATTGATTCAAAAAAAAATCTTCTAACAGATTTCCCAAAAAGTTTTAGATATTTTGTTGTATTTTTAGGAAAAGAAACCAAAATTTATGATATTAAAATACCACATGTTATATTATATGATCCAATAAACGCATATTAAGATCAGATCAAAACTTTAAAATACAAGCTATACGAGAAGTCGCACATGGTTTTAATCTGTCAAGTAGTTTGACCGATTAATATATTTGATACTAGTACATAGAAGAATTCGAGACATGTGTGTGTAATGTACATATATTACTAAATTAACATCAACAAAAATGTGTATCATATATCTGAACAATTTTTTAAAAAATTGTATATGTTTTCGAGTATCAAGAATGTAATTTCACGTTTCGTTGTAATACACTATTCGTATCACTATCACCTACTGGCATACACTACTTTACATAATTCGTTCAGCACCAATAGCTTATATAATTATTTTTTAAATTCTTGCATAAATCAAAAGAATTTTGCTCTCCTAAAGAGCACAATTAGTGATTTTAATTAAATGATTACTTTGGTTTTGTTAGTTTCAGCTTCATGGAAACAGCCAAGAACCGCCTATCTACAAAAAACATGGGCTGCGGTATAGAGATAGAGACAAGAGGAATTGCAATATTAACTCACTGAGTTTTTACTTTTCTTTGAATGCTAACATATTGGGTTCGCTGTGTGAAAATTGAATTTTATCTGAAAATCTTTCAACTGCATAAACAGTAAAAGGATAAGAAAAGTTAAAAAAAAAAAATGTCCCAAGGGTTGCGTAATTGCGTTTCGTTCCTCCTTTCACCGGTCCATTTTGTCAACATCATGTTTCATTGTGTTTTGTTGATTTTTTTTGGTCATATGGTCCTATGAGTGACGTAATACATGAGGTGGACACATATTATTATATACACATGAAATATAGAGTTTGATTGAGAACTTTCTTGTCTATTATCTAAAATCTTTCGTAAAGTTAACGATCACAATGACCACAAACTTCAACGTACGTAAGTTTGTGTTTGTATTTTGAAAATCGATGTTTGGATCTTTTGAAACGTTTTGTTCAGTAATTTGGAAGTTTAGGGTAGAAATGGTCACTTATTATATGTAGCTAAATACGATTTCAACACATACAAACTACAAAGATTTGTTTTCGTGTTCCACAGTGTAACACGTCAGGCTGACTTGGATAATTTTAACTAACTTTACCAAGGTTAATATAAAACATAATCACTAATTGCAACATAAATAGACCATTTTAATTTCAGGTTGCAATTAGAGATTATGGTATACACAGCCACACAAAATCAAGAAAAATATGGCAACAGAAAATCGTCTCGTTTCAACCCTTTAAGTAGTTTCATCCATCCATATGGTGCCATTTTAAGTACACATGCAAGTCACCATTTTTCCTCATATTTTTTTGGCAAGTCTCATTGCTCGCCTCTCGTTGTAGCTTACAAAAATGACCATTCAATATGGTTATAAACCATCTTCATGCGACTGGCAAAAAAAAAAAAAAAAAA
>Ga0041059_1000251_pt1 | contig 36746 bp, 43 predicted proteins | sample AraColnosormetaG_FD_56232 | JGI IMG/M metagenome (GOLD analysis project Ga0041059, IMG submission 56232) | Arabidopsis roots microbial communities from North Carolina, USA - Col MF nosort | ecosystem: Host-associated > Plants > Roots > Unclassified | place: USA: North Carolina | collected...
CTTGTATATAATCCACAAAACGATGCAAAGGTCAAATGACATGATCCATAATTCGATTAGTTTTCATATCATTTTGTAAAAATTAATATTCAAATTTAAAAATAAAAACTGTAAAAATGAAAGAATAAAAAACAAAAATTTAAAACTTTTGAAAATATATTAATATGAAACTTGTATATTAATTCTACAAAACATTGTGAAAACAAGTTGAATTAGTGGTATCGGCATACGACTTCAAATGACAAGATCCAAAATCCGGTTAATTTTTATTTTATTTTGTAAATCTAATATCCAAATTAAAAGTTAAAAACCATAAAAAAGAAAAAAAAACAAAAATTTTAAAATTTTTCGAAAATGTTAATAATTTGTATATTAGATCTACAAAACGATGCGAAAACAAGTTAAATTAGTGGAATCGGCTAACGATCAAAAACTGTAAGAAAGAAAAGAACAAAAATAAAATTTATAAAAAACCTCTTAGAAAAATATTAATAACATGTATATTAAATCTATAAAACGATGTGAAAAACAAGTTGAATTAGTGGAATCGGCTAACGATCAAATGACTAGGTCAAATGACAGGATCCAAAATCCGGTTAGTTTCCATATCATTTTGTAAATTTAATATCCAAATTAAAATTTGAAAACCGTAAGAAAGAAAAGAACAAAAATCACCTTTAAAAAAAATATATTAATAACTTGTATATTAAATCTACTAAACGATGCGAAAACAAGTTGAATTTGTGGAATCGGCTAACGATCAAATGATTAGGTCAAATGACAGGATTCAAAATCCGGTCAGCTTTCATATCATTTTATAAATTTAATATCCAAATTAAATTTGAAAACCCTTAGATGGGAAAAAATCAAAATTTTAAAACCTTATAAAAAAATATTCATAACTTCTATCTCAGTTTGTAAATCTAAGTAATTTAAGGGCTAAAAAGAAAATAGGGCTAAGAATTGACTTTTATGGCGGGCTGAAATTGATATTGTTGGGCTTTGAAGAATTGCACCTTAGTCCTGAGCCCAAACGACACCATCTCTAATCTTACGGCAAAGCAGTCCTCCACCAGACCACCACCGTTATCGGAAACGAATTCCCCAGTCTCTCCGTCGCGATCTCCGTCGCTGATTGTCACGAATTACGATTCACGAAGCCGAATATTTTTATTGAAATAACCATTAGAACTTAGAACCGCCAAAACAGATCCTAGAGCGAGTATCTTCACCGCCATAGCGTTCATGCAAGTCTTCGTCACCGGATCTTCACTAGCGCCGACGATATAATTAGAAAAAACCATAACCGTTTCTCTGAACCGCTGATCGATTAGGTTATATACAAAGAAGACTTTTGAAGATCCTCAACGTAAAGAGGATTCGATTCTAGGGTTTTTTTCTTCTCCTTAGTGCGAGATTTTCTTATCTCTTAATGATGAAGTAAGTCCGTATTTATAGATTGGTGTGAGTTAATTAATTTCCTTTTTTTATAAAACAAAATATTACCGTTACATTACATATTCTCCGGTTTACCGTTGCATACAACCGTTTAATATAAACGTTGCATACAACCGTTTAATATAAACGTTGCTGTGTGAAGTGCACGCTCTTGTTCCTCTTATCATTTGTGTGAAAATACATCAAATATCACCTTGTTTTTTTGTCAAGTGCTCTCGTTTGAATTTTTTTTTGGTTATAAAGTCATATTTCCCAATTTGCATAATGATATACAAATATAAACCGGATGGCCCAAAAAGGCGAAAACCATTAGTAGTACTGGCCCAAATTGCTTCTTCATAAAATTAATTGTTTTCGGCCTCAATACTATTTCATGTTTTTTGGGTCAACAACGTCCAAGTACCCTTTATATAACATAAATAAGGATTGTTAGAAAAGAATAATTTTGATGTGTCACGATTATTTTATCAACCAATCACTGATCTCTAGGAGAAAAAGTGAGGACCCATAGTTTAAGCGACACTCTTTGGTTAAAGAATAAAGATTAGATCGGTCCAATTTATATATTTACATGTTCCGCCATTATCATCTTCTAATTTGAAAACTCTTCATCATTCCCTACCACCGGATTCAATGGCGGCGAAAATTCCCGGAGTGATCGCTTTGTTCGACGTCGACGGTACTCTCACAGCTCCAAGGAAGGAAGCTACTCCAGAATTGCTCGATTTTATCCGAGAATTGCGAAAGGTATCTCATTGATCCATCGTTGCTAAGTTCCGTTTCTGTTGGTTGTGTTTATGCCTACTTAGTGTTTGATATAATGTATGTGAGAGTTTCAGGTCGTCACTATTGGAGTCGTCGGTGGATCTGATCTAAGTAAGATATCTGAGCAGCTTGGCAAAACAGGTACGACTGTGATCGGATCGGAAAAACTATAACCTGCTGTAGAATTTTCGATTTGGTATTCAAAGAAAGGATATTTTCCTACTTCTATTAGAATGGTCTCTTTTGCTCTTTTCTACTATATATGGATGGATCCTTTAAAAGTGGAGACAAACTATATAGATTTTCTCTGCTTCAAATCTTTGACTAGATCCATTAGTAGCATGCATACAGAAGATCCTTGAAGTCTGTAGATTTGGAATTTGGGATAGCTGCTGATCATTAAGTTGGTTGAGTTCAAATTGTGGAATGAGTTTGATTTACCTAAGTCTTAGTTCAAGAAGGAGTTTTAGATCTGGCTCTAATTTTCTTGCCTTGTGAGATTCTCTTGGCTTAAACTTTTGAATTTGTAAATTTTGCAGTCACAAACGACTATGATTATTGTTTCTCTGAGAATGGTCTTGTCGCCCATAAAGATGGGAAATCCATTGGAATTCAGGTGCATATGAACCTATAGCTTTACTTACTTACATCCACATTGTTGTTTTATCGTTTCTTAATAGTTTGTATCTTTTTTCTCAGAGCCTGAAGCTGCACCTTGGAGACGATAAACTCAAGGTAAACTCATATCACTGTCCTTCATGTGTCGTAGCAGCAGTTGCTTTAGTGGTTTTATTGATGTTGAAGTGTATGCAAGTATATATGTATATAGATAGTTTCTGATAGCGTAAATTGATGATGCAGGAGTTGATAAATTTCACGCTGCACTACATTGCAGACCTGGATATTCCAATTAAGAGGTATAACGTGGATCCAACTGCTAGTCTCTAATCATGTTTGCAAAGTGATAAGATGATTTATTTTCTTGAAATTTGTATACATAGGGGAACATTTATTGAATTCCGAAATGGAATGCTCAATGTATCACCCATTGGTCGCAACTGCAGCCAAGAAGAAAGAGATGAATTTGAGAGATATGATAAGGTAGAAGAAACTATATTTAGTTTGTTCAATTTCTTATAGAATATATTTTGAGCATTGTCATTCAACACTTTTTTTAAAAGGTTCAAAACATCCGACCAAAGATGGTAGCTGAACTTCGTGAGCGGTTTGCACATCTTAACCTTACTTTCTCAATTGGGGGACAGATAAGCTTCGATGTGAGTAGAATCAAAATGTGGATTATAACAATTTCTTAAATCCATTTTTTGAGTCACTGAGTCTAATCAAATTGTTATGACTTAGGTCTTCCCTAAAGGTTGGGATAAGACTTACTGCTTGCAATACCTCGAGGACTTCAGTGAAATCCATTTCTTCGGTGACAAGACCTATGAGGTATAAGACTCATCTCAACTCTGCAAATCTATTCATTAGAGTTGTTGTATGGTTTCCGTTGAGCTTGATGGGTAAAAATATGGCTTTTACTTCTGCAGGGTGGAAATGACTATGAAATCTATGAATCACCAAAAACAATTGGCCATTCAGGTCAGCTACTTGGATATATTATCGTTTAATCTCTGTATGTTTGTGTTGCGAGATATTTTCATGACAAATAGGATTGTTTCTGTTGTTGCAGTTACGAGTCCAGATGACACAGTGGCAAAATGCAAGGCTCTGTTCATGTCTTGAAACACTACTCATCTCAAGAACACAGTGTCAAGAGTTTGATTCTTCTTTGGCGAAATCTCACAACTCTTGATTACAAGAAATGGAGAGAAGTGTGTTTGAATGCTATCTATACCGTATGTTTTGAATTTTGATTCATCAAATAAAATATCTTGTTATAACCTTTTGTTTCAGAACATGGTCCTCAAAGTTTTAAAACTAAAGGTTAAAAATATCCTCTTCAAAAAAAATTGGATGTTAAAGATTTTGTTTACAACAGATTCTCTCCAAAAAGAGCTTTAAAACTTTACAAGAATTTACAAGAAGAAACAACAACAATTTGTATTTATATATTCATTAAACAGAAACGCATATAAAAACTTCAAACTTGAGAACTGATAAGATCATTCCTCCACGACATTTTCAAGACTCAACGACCGGCTCAGGCTCCTCTTCTCCTGCAGCTTCAGGGGCAGCGTCATCTTCTTTTGCTTCGGGAATTGAGGCGGTGTCGTCAGGTTTGTGATCATCAGAAGGAGGAGAAGCGCCACCAGAAGAGGCGGATCGACGGTGGTTAGCAGCGGCTTGATGGACGTGATTGTAACTGCCTTTCTCGAGAAAGAGCTGATTGAAGTGGACTTTACAGTAGAGGACGCCATTAAGAGAAGCGTAAGAAGAGTGAGTCAAAGGACAACCACTGTGTGTGCACCTGAAGCAAGTCTTGTGGTAACTTTCTCCTTCCATTGTTACTTTCTCAAGTGGGTAAACCGTCTTCTTACAAGTCGCACATTTGTCTTGTGTTCCACTGAAGAATGATGATAACTTGCTTGGAGTTCGAGTCTTGCAGTATCCATCAATTGAGACAAATCAGATGAAAAAAAAGAGGAAATAAAAACAAGATGATGAATCTTTGAAGACATTACCAGATGATCATTGGGCTTCTCGGTCTTTCCTGCCTGAAAATTCTTGCTGTAATTGCCAGATTCTTTGAAAAGCTGTTCGAAGTGTGGCTTACAGTAAAGAACTCCATCCATTGATGAGTAATTGCTTATCTGTGTTAAGAAAAGATGTGGTCTTTTAAAACAATGAAGCATTGTCGAAAAACAGAGTAACAATGGAGGAAGAAGAAGAAAAGAGAAATACCACGAGAGTGCCTTTGCAATGGGTGCATCTGAAACATGATTTGTGATAAGTATTACCCTCTAATGTTAACAAATCCATCACGTACACGGTTTTGTCACAGGCCTTGCATTTATCCAATGTTCCTGTAAACGACATTTTCTCTCTTTCTTTCGGATGTTAGATTCAAAAAGTTTGTTCTTCGTTCGCCGGTTCTTGTCTTAGGACACGACCAAACGACGACGAGAGAAAAAACACCAGGTTTTGTGTTTTTTTCTTTTCATCTCTCAAGTTCTCTGTCTTATTTATCAAAAATTCTTGAAGAAATGAGAATTTGTGGTAATTTTGGTTCTAGTGGTAGAGATTCGAAAGAGGAGAAGCCATTCAATCATTGTCGATCATCAAAATTCTAATTTCAATTTTACAATTTTAGACTCCGAGCACAATGAAGGGTATCGACGTTTTCAGCCGTACGCTCTGTTTGCGGAAGATCCGAAGATCTATTTTTAAAAATTACGAGAGAATAATGATAAATACAAAGAAATGTGGGGGTTATTTCATAATTATACGAACGTACAAGGCTAATTTAGTGAAATAAATGTGGATAAGAGTGAGTGAAACTGAAGAAGAGCCTGTCCGTGTAATGAAAATCCACTTGACGACCTAAACAACAACAACGACTCCGGCGAGTGTATGTATCTTTCACTTTCTCACTAACCAACCAGACGACAAAAGAAAATTATTCATCTTAGCTAAGCTCGATTAGTTTCTGGCGGAAACGGTTTTGTGGATAATTGTTAGCATATTCCGATCTTGCCCTCCCCCGAGAGAGAGAGTCCAATCAATCAATCAATCAATCATCTCTTACGAAGCTACGTGTGACCTAACATTCTCCAGATTGTTGTTTATAGCCTCTTCTTAGATTTACGATTTGTGAGCTTGTGAAGATTTCTTGGTAGAATTAGAGTTCTCTGTTTCGAGATCGAGATGAATAATAATAATAATAATAGAGGAAGATTTCCACCGGGGATTGGTGCGGCGGGTCCTGGTCCGGATCCTAATTTTCAGTCACGGAATCCGAATCCACCTCAGCCTCAACAGTACCTTCAGTCACGGACTCCGTTTCCACAGCAACCTCAGCCTCAGCCTCCTCAGTATCTCCAGTCTCAATCTGATGCTCAGCAGTACGTTCAGCGAGGTTATCCCCAGCAGATTCAACAGCAACAGCAACTGCAGCAGCAACAACAACAACAACAGCAGCAGCAAGAACAACAATGGTCTCGACGGGCTCAGCTTCCTGGTGATCCAAGTTACATAGATGAGGTCGAAAAAACGGTTCAATCTGAAGCTATTAGCGATTCTAAGTAAGTGCTCGTTTGGAAGAATGGTTATTATGAATGGTGCTCTTGTTGTGATGTTTAACGGGTTATGTGTTTTCTTATGCTTATCAGTAATGAAGACTGGAAAGCAACCTTAAAGCTGCCACCACGAGATAATCGTTACCAGACAGAGGTATGAATGATTGCATAGTTATATGATTTTTGTTTTGACAAGACAGCAGTTCCCTTAGAACTTAGTTTTTCCATATCTTGTCTTCAGGATGTGACTGCCACTAAAGGAAATGAATTTGAAGATTACTTTTTGAAGAGGGATCTGCTTAGGGGAATATATGAGAAGGGTTTTGAAAAACCATCTCCTATTCAGGAAGAAAGCATTCCCATTGCTTTGACTGGTAGTGATATTCTTGCTAGAGCCAAAAATGGTACTGGGAAGACTGGTGCCTTCTGCATTCCTACCCTTGAGAAAATTGATCCAGAGAACAATGTCATTCAAGGTTTTTTACTTTCCTTTTAGAACTTTTCTCTGTTAAAAGATCTCCTACCTTTCTCTGTAGTGAGTTAGTTGATCAGTGGAACTTCCAGTGAAACCCTACTTTCTTACTGAGTTTTCAGTACTTTTGTTGATCTTTTTTCTTATGCAGCCGTAATTCTAGTTCCAACCCGAGAGCTCGCCCTTCAGACATCCCAGGTTTGCAAGGAGCTTTCCAAATATTTGAAAATTGAGGTTATGGTCACCACTGGCGGTACCAGTCTGAGGGATGATATCATGCGATTGTATCAACCTGTCCATTTACTGGTTGGAACTCCTGGAAGAATATTAGATCTTGCCAAAAAGGGTGTGTGTGTTTTGAAAGATTGTGCCATGCTTGTAATGGATGAGGTGAGTTCCTAATTCTATTACCCCTGAGCTAGATTTTTCTTATTAACAAACATTGTTGGATTTTTGCCCAAAAGGACATTTCTAGTTTTTCCCTGAACATAACTTTCTCTAAAGTTAAAACAAAATCGATTCCTCTTATGCTTCATATTTGCAGATTTTGATTGAATAATTTTCTTTTCCTCATGAGCTCATGGTCTTAACTCGCAAACATCTTTTTTCAGGCCGACAAGCTTTTGTCTGTAGAATTTCAACCTTCTATAGAGGAGTTGATACAGTTCTTGCCAGAGAGCCGGCAGATTTTGATGTTTTCAGCTACATTTCCTGTCACTGTGAAGTCTTTCAAGGATCGGTATCTCAAGAAGCCTTACATTATCAATCTCATGGATCAGCTCACACTTATGGGTGTTACCCAATATTATGCTTTTGTTGAAGAGAGACAGAAGGTGCACTGCCTTAACACGCTATTCTCTAAGGTCAGAGTTTTGTTACAGTCTTAAAACCCCAATGTTTTATTTTCTGGCTACTTGATGTATCTTTTAAAGGAAATATTGTTTTATCTATTGCAGCTCCAAATAAACCAATCCATTATCTTTTGCAACTCTGTTAATCGTGTTGAGCTGTTGGCCAAGAAAATTACAGAACTTGGTTACTCATGCTTCTATATCCATGCAAAGATGGTTCAAGACCATCGGAACAGGGTTTTCCATGATTTCCGCAATGGTGCATGCAGAAATCTTGTTTGCACTGGTACGTTTTGTGTATTTCATGTGCTTGAACATTGACAAATGTGTTTATGTTTCACGGGGAATGTCTGTCTGTTGCAGATTTGTTTACACGTGGGATTGACATTCAAGCTGTGAATGTGGTGATAAATTTCGATTTTCCTAGGACTTCTGAGTCGTATCTACATAGGGTATGTTAAGGGAAGCCGATTTTGGTTTATCTTCTTGAGAACCTGCTCTGTTTTATTTGTTCAAATTGTGAATGGGTTTTTGCTTCATTATATTACCAGGTAGGCAGATCAGGACGATTTGGACACCTTGGGTTGGCTGTGAATTTGGTAACTTATGAGGACCGCTTCAAAATGTTCGTGTTTCTTTTTCTCAACTGGTGTGGCCTCTCTTTTCATAGATGCTATAGCTTTCTTACTCAATTATTTGGTTTCCAACAGGTATCAGACAGAGCAAGAACTTGGAACTGAAATCAAGCCCATACCTTCACTTATCGACAAGGCAATCTACTGTCAGTAACTTCTACCTGGTGTACATTCTCTACCCGGCAAGGCATTGATGGACTAACCGGTGAGACAAATCCCTCTCTAGGCATCTTGACATTAGAACTAACCTGCATTGCTCATAGACCAAATTTCCATTGATTTTGGTTTGCGGTTATTTAGGTGTAGTGAGGAGGCAAATCATTCAGCTTTGGCAGCCACTAGCTCGTTCTAGAGATGAAGGCAACACATAGAGTACTGTACTGAGGCAAGAAGAGACAGTATAGGTGGTTGATGGCGATGGAAGCGGTTGATTGTGTCTAAACCTTTAAAGCAGTACCGGCTTGATTTGGTTTGAATTGAAGACTTCTTCTGCTGCATGATATGAACCTTAAAGTTGTCTTCTCTCATCTCTAATTTTCATGTTCTTAGAAACCTTTTCACCTTTTCATTTTGATGTTCTCTCATCTTGAAGACTTGAGAGGAATTTCCGAGTAGTGAGATCAAACCGAAGAAGACATTTTAACTTCATTCGCTTGTTTATTGCTTTTAGATCTCCACCTGTGCCTGAACTGTTTAAGGATTATAGTTGGTGTGTGTCAAGTCAAGTGTCTTAGCATTTTAAGAGTTACAGATCAGATGTGAAGTCGTACAACTGAAACAAAAGGCAAAACAAGATTTGATGCTTCATACAATTATACTCCATTAATCTTTCACTTTTACACACAATCACCCAATATGTAAACAAGACACAAACGACCAAACAAATAACAAAAACTAAAAAGAGTTGTTGAATCACACAAAAACAAAAGAAGAAGAAAGAAACAGAGATGAATTGTTACAAAGATACAAATTCAATAAAGGCTTAGAAACATCCACACGTTGCCTTTGGTACTACACCAGTGGCTCTATACTTAGCACCCATTTCTTCAGCTTTGAGAAGCTCTTCTCCTTTTTTAGCTTCAACCATTGCTCTCTTCTCTTCTGCTAACTTGTGGATTGCAGCTACTTTGTTCTTCATTTTCTCACCGTACTGCGCTTTTTTCTTCTCTAATTTTTCCTCGATCTTCCTAAGTTGAGCTTCTACGGCTGCTTTCTTGCTATTTTCCCAAGCATGCACATCAGAGATCTTCTTTTGTGCCCTGTCCATTTCAAGATCATCAGAGATCTGTAAGCAATAGTAATCTTTGGGTGAGAAGATGATGAAAGTTTACCTGTTCTCAGCCTTTGACTTCTCACTCTCTTCCCATGCTTTGATGAATGACGTTTTCTTCTCTTTTTCCAAGTCGGCAAGTATCACATCTGACCAAACACACACAACACACATTTGAAGTAAATTACTGAACTAAGTAACTAAGAAACTGGACATGAGAAACAAAGTGTTGTTATCAGCTGACCTCTATCGGCCGAACCAGATGAAGCTTTCTTAGGTGTATGCTCCTCGATGGGTTCTGCAAGAAGCACACTTATAAGTATAACACATGGATATTTGTTGCAAGAAGCTCACTTTTAACTAAGTTAAATTTTGTTGCTCTAATTGGCTAATAAGGTCATCAAAATAGTAGTTTATAAAACGAAACTCCACACAGAAGGAATTACAGATAGTAAATAAAGATGAACAAATGAATGTTCAAGGATTATAAAAACTGCTGGAAAGTTAGTACTTAATTGTTATTTTCCAAGAGTTAAGCAACTTTAAAGGAAGGAAAAAATGTAGGAATATTAAGAAAGTAACCCACTTTCCTTAATTCATAGCTGTCCACAACTAATTTGTCATGATTCCATACACTTTTTGATAACACTAATTACAGGGAACATTGCTTTACTATTAATCATATTTTAATAATATCATCCTCGAAAAACATAATTCTCTTGAAAATGCCATGATGAAGTTGTAAATTCTAACAGCGATGGATTTCACCTAAACAAATAGAGTATAGACCAAGTCATATGCAAAAGAACTCACAAAAACCTTAGGCATCTTAAGAAAATCCATTTGTTAATTGTAAATTGAAACCTTAGTTCCAAACGTAAGAATTCTGAATTACATACTATAATAATTCATCGTAAACATGAATGAATCCTCCTAAGTAGAAGATTAACATATATAAAACACACACGTATGTAAATAGAAAGCTTACTTTCTACAACGGCAAGAGCTTTGGACTCGACGGGAGGTGGATTATGAATTTTCTCATCCGCGACTTCCACCGGAGCAGGAGTCGGTTCCTTCGCCGGAGCTAAAACAGCCGGAGATTCTACGTCAACCTTACTCGTCTTTTGCTCCTCCGCCATTGTCTCTCAGCCGAAGAAGAAGAACAGATTTTATGTTTTTTCCGTGAAAATGGATAAAATTGAGATTTTAGGACAATAATGAGTTAAAGAGTTTTTATATCCTCCGTTAGCTTATACCGGTGGAGCGTACTACGCGCGTTTAATAAGTGTGAGACTCTTGTTTTGCTTCGCCGTTGATTTTTGTACCCATGTGATCGTGCGGCTGTAAAGCTCTCATACGCATTGGATGCGTTACACGTGATTAAACACACCTCACTGCCGACAAGTAAAGTGGTTCAATGATGCCACGTCACCTCTGTAGAAAATTTGTCCTCCCCTTCTTTTTTCCTGATATTCAACAAAACTTAATTCTTCCAATTATACCGAACTAAAATTTTGTTTACCATATAAATTGGTTTAAAATTGAAAATCAGATTTTAGCTGGGATTTTTTTATTATGAGAAAAACAACAATCAAACTACAATCAAGAAAATAAATGATCTATATTATTGCTAATCTTGGCTTAACTAAAAAGTTCGTATTAAAAAACTGAATCTAAATTTGGAGTGAGCTCGTATGCCTATAGAATTGACAGAGTGTCGGGTGTGTATTAAATCTATAATAAAATATCAATCACTCGAATTCATTTAAACAATTATTTTAGTTTTAAAATTTAAGTGGATCAAAGGGTGACGTGGAGCCTCACTGACTCGACACGCTGGAAGACAGATACAAAAAGGATAATGTCTGTGTCTCGCGCGTGTACAAAACTTTCCGGTTATGTGGCGCGTGGTATATGCAATTTAAACTGGTTTAAGCATGTGGTATATGGACTATGAGATGGAGACATCTCTTTTTGTAGGTGTTGGGCTTTTGTGAATCCTAATGGCCCAACGGGTTTTTAAATTTCCTGCCCAACTTGTTTTAATTTAAAGAAAGGTGTAATTTTTTTTCTAACAAAGCAATAAAGTAAATTAATTAAGGCTAATCACTAATCACAGACTCACAGTTTCGAACAGCCTGTGAAAGATGTATTAATGTATTTGTATAATAATAAAAAGTACTCTACAACATGGAATTATTTACGATTAATTATCTGTCTTGTATGATGATGAGTGGTCGAATATGGACTATGATGTCACTGACCTTTATTTAATGGGTTAAGGTTTATCTTCTTTCTTCTTTCTTCGAAGTTCGGATTCTTTTATTCAGTTTAAAGCACTTATAACAAACTTTCCCAAAGAGGACTTTAATTAATTGAACTCTTGCAGTTTTATTTTTGTAGTAAGCAGATTATTTTTCTAAGAACATCAAAGGTCTTGTATTTAGTTATTTACCAATAAATACAACGTTAATAAGAGACGATTATTTGGGAAACATTTGTGTATCACATATCAATGTCCATATGTGATTTGAGCATAGGAATACCAAATATGGATGACCAAATGTCTCCTACTAATTAATAAAATATTATCTATTTAATATTTAAAAACATTTTAACTCTTCGAAAAACTAAAAAGTAAACAAGATTCACACAAAAATATGAACGTCATTAACACAAAAGATGTGAACTCTGGTTAGTGTTGAAGATAACGTGAAACAAGATTCAAATCCTCGTGGAAGAGCACCAATCGATCACCAGAATCAAACCTTTGAGCTTCCTCCTAGCTTCGGTAACGTTTAATCTCACCTGATTCTCGTTTTTCTTCTCTTCCTGTTGAATGTTTGTGAACATAGATATATATAAAGCTGAGATAGATATAGATTCATGCTTCAACGGAAAAGCATGAAGAGGAACAACAACAATCTTCTAACGAACAAGAATAAGTATGTCTATCTTAAAACGGCGTCGCATCCAGCAAAAAGCATCGCTAAAGCTACTCTGTTCCTCGTCACCTCTCTCTTCATATCTGCTGGTCTCTTAGACTTATTGGGTTGTTTCGATTTCGTGAGTTCGAATCTGAAGTAACTTCTTTTTTAGAAACTTTTTATTCAATCAAGTGAATCTTGAACTTGAAGAGTTAATAAATTCATATCTCTCTGTACTTCAGACAACTTTTACAGGTCTGAAGCAGGTAACAACTAGTATCAGAAAATCACCAATCACAAGCCAAAGATTCCCTAACCAATGCGGCGTCGTTCAGAACCAAACTCAATTATTTCCCCAAAATGGCTCCTCGAGAAACAACGACAAACCCAGAAGCAGCCATTCAAGAATATCCACGTGTCCTTCTTACTTCCGTTGGATCCACGAAGATCTACGGCCATGGAAAGAGACAGGTGTAACGAGAGGGATGCTTGAGAAAGCCAGGAGGACGGCGCATTTCAGAGTAGTAATCCTCGACGGGAGAGTGTACGTTAAGAAATATAGAAAGTCAATCCAAACAAGAGACGTTTTTACTCTGTGGGGCATCGTACAGTTACTACGGTGGTACCCAGGTAGGTTACCGGATCTTGAGCTCATGTTTGACCCAGATGATAGACCAACCGTCCGATCTAAAGACTTTCAAGGTCAACAACACCCGGCCCCGCCTCCTTTGTTCCGTTATTGCTCTGATGACGCCAGCTTGGATATTGTCTTCCCTGATTGGTCCTTCTGGGGCTGGTAAGGGCTTAACACACATGTTAATTCTATTCTGTTCTCTATTTAATGGGCTTGTTATTGGACCTAGCTAATTATATTATTATTGGGCTAGGGCTGAGGTTAATATAAAGCCTTGGGATAAATCGCTAGTGGCGATAGAAGAAGGGAATAAGATGACTCAATGGAAAGACCGCGTGGCGTATGCTTATTGGAGAGGAAACCCTAATGTGGCTCCAACTAGAAGAGATCTTCTCAGATGTAATGTCTCAGCTCAAGAAGATTGGAACACACGTCTCTACATTCAGGTTAGGATTTCTCAAAATATGTATAATTTTTATATATTGCAATTTTTAAATAATCTAAATGATCAAAAATGTTTATTATTGTGAAGGATTGGGATAGAGAGTCAAGAGAAGGATTCAAGAACTCTAACCTAGAGAACCAATGCACCCACAGGTTTAACTTAAGCCACACTTTTTGTACTTAGGAAATATTTGCAAAGATTCGATTTTAAATGTGTGATAATGATGGAATAGGTACAAGATTTATATAGAAGGATGGGCATGGTCAGTGAGTGAGAAATATATAATGGCATGTGATTCAATGACATTGTACGTGAGACCTATGTTCTATGATTTTTACGTACGAGGAATGATGCCATTACAACATTACTGGCCAATCAGAGACACCTCTAAGTGTACTTCCCTCAAATTCGCCGTACATTGGGGGAATACTCATTTGGACCAGGTTTGTATTTTTTTTTTTACATTAAGACCCAAAAAGTTTTGTTTTGTAACAAATTAACACATTGAGTGTGGTTTTTTTTTTTTATATAGGCGAGTAAGATAGGAGAAGAAGGGAGTAGGTTTATTAGAGAGGAAGTGAAAATGGAATATGTGTATGACTACATGTTCCATTTGATGAACGAGTATGCAAAACTTTTGAAGTTTAAACCAGAGATTCCGTGGGGAGCCACGGAGATTACGCCGGATATTATGGGCTGCTCGGCGACGGGACGGTGGAGAGATTTCATGGAGGAGTCTATGGTTATGTTTCCTAGTGAAGAGTCTCCTTGTGAGATGCCTTCTCCTTTTAACCCTCATGATTTAAAAGAGATTCTTGAGAGAAAAACTAATTTGACTCGTCAAGTTGAGTGGTGGGAAGATCAATATTTTCATGATTTAGCCAATATCAAGAAGCCTTGACCAAAAAGGCTCTTGTGTTTGTTTAGATGATTGAGTTGTATTCATATATTGAAATTAGTGAAAAGTAAACGAGTAATTTTTTTTCCGACTAGTATGTGTCTCTATCTCCACTAGCGATCTTTTTTCCGACTAGTATGTTAATTGAGTTGTATATTCTAATGTTTTAGTAAATGTTATAAGTTTAGTTCTATTTTTTTTAAAAACTTTACTAAGATATTTATTTAGGTTGGAATTTTTTAAAATTAAATTCATTAAAATTATAAGAACAAAAATAAAATAGTATGTTCTAAAAGTATAATGATGTTTTTATAGTATCAGACCTTGTTAATTTTCAAATCATATAAAATGTAAAGATTTATATTCTAATTTAACTTGCATTAAAAAATCTATAGCATTGAATATATAGGCAACTGAAATAGTTCATTTTGGTAATAATAAGGTAAATTAAGAACATCAAAATTTGGTATCTGTAGATATTAGAAAGAAAAAAATGTGTGTTTGGTAAGTGGTTCAAAGAGAATGAAAATAAGAAAAATATGTGTTTGATAAATGTGATGGTAGAATTAAATAATAAAAAATATAAAGTTGAGAAAAATGGAGTTTGCCACGTAATCACTATAAACATACAGGATAATGGCAACAAGAAATATTGGTTAGTTTCAGGGTAATTAATTTCGCAGAGTCCATATATAGTTTTAACTTATTAAAGTGGGTTGCTTCGGTTCTGAAGAAACAACCATTAATTATCTATTTTCTTCATAAAATTTCCTCAGAAAACATGGGTCTACACATCCAACATACTACAATTCTTAGATACAAATGAATCAATATCTGTAATCCTCTTTTCCTTCTACCGTCACAAAACTAATGTGATCCTCTTATCTTTCTCTCTCTCTCGTTCATTTTTTTTTGTCTTAGGTTGAATTAAACACATAATATCTATGAGTTCTCACGTGGTTGATGATCAAAGGCAACCTAATAACTCAATCTCGAGTTTAAGTTCTAAACTAACCAAGCCATGGATCACAACCACAATCTTCATCTTTGTCTTCTTCTTCTTCATCATCCTCGTTGGAGCTTCTCTCAGGTGGATGGACATGGTATATCTATATCTATACATAATTATTCATTACAATCTATTAGTAACTCAAATGGGTTTCCCTCAAAAATTGTTCTTTCTTACATAGTTTTTAATCGGTGGAGGTAGAATCAAAGTGACACCAATATTTACAAGAAACACCAACGCAACTATCCCCAAGGAAAAACTCACTACACCACTGAACTTCACATTGCAATGCTCACTAGACCAGAACATAGCAACCCAGACGTGTCCTGCAAGCAACCCGGAGAAATCACAACCTAGTAAGGACGAGCCAGAGACTTGTCCAGACTACTTCAGGTGGATCCACAAGGATCTTGAAGCATGGCGTGAGACTGGAATCACTCGAGAGACGTTAGAGAGAGCAAGTGATAAAGCTCACTTCCGGCTGATAATAAAAGGAGGAAGAGTGTATGTGCATCAATACAAGAAATCTTTTCAGACAAGAGATGTTTTCACTATATGGGGAATAGTACAGCTGCTAAGGATGTATCCTGGTCAAGTCCCTGATCTTGAGCTTCTCTTCATGTGCCATGACTCACCTGAAATCTGGAGAAGAGACTATAGGCCAAGACCAGGAGTCAATGTGACGTGGCCACCTCCTCCACTCTTCCACTATTGTGGACATTCCGGTGCTTTCGACATTGTCTTCCCTGACTGGAGCTTTTGGGGCTGGTACTATAATCGATTTATGGTTGCATACAAACCCATCAATCTGTATAAAAATACGAAAACCGTTATACAGTTATAAAGAAAACTCTTGTTTGGATTTTAAAAGTTTGGTTCGAATATCTATGTGCTCACACCCCTAATTATGGTTAGGCCGGAGATTAACATAAAGGAGTGGAATAAACAGTCGGAGTTGATAAGTGAAGGGATAAAGAAGGTGAAGTGGGAAGAGAGAGAGCCTTACGCATATTGGAAGGGGAATCCTGGAGTTGCCATGGTCAGAAGAGACCTCATGCATTGTCATGACCCTATGGTTCATCTCTATCGCCAGGTTTCTTTATATTTATATCTCTTTACCGTGATCTCTTTTATGATAATGATCTAGAAGATTCTAGTAACTTGATGAGTTGATGACAATGTTAATTGTAGGATTGGAGCAGAGAGGGCAGGATTGGGTATAGGACATCAAACCTAGAAGATCAATGCACCCACAGGTTTTATATGAATCTTTTTGCTGTTCTCGAGTTATTTGATGAATTAAATTTTAATATTAGTAATAAGGGCTTATTTTTATTTTTGTATAATGAAGGTACAAGATTTATGTAGAAGGAAGGGCTTGGTCAGTGAGTGAGAAGTATATATTAGCTTGTGACAGCATGACTCTTCTTGTGAAGCCATTTTACTTTGACTTCTTCACTAGAAGCTTAGTTCCAATGGAGCATTATTGGCCCATAAGACCTCAAGAAAAATGTAGTGACATTGTCTTTGCTGTCCATTGGGGCAACAACAATACCAAAAAGGTATCATATAACAACATAACCGCTCCTGTGTCTTTAGAAACTTCAAACAAAATATTTTTTTTGTTTTGTTACAACTCTATCTTTTCTTTGATGTTTAGATTTCTAGAACAATTTGGTAACAAAAGATTCAATAATATCTCTTAAACTAGCAAGAGAAGTACTGTAACAACAACATTTTGCTATGATCTTCTCATGTTTTATAGGCCAGAGCTATAGGGAGAAATGGAAGTGGGTATGTGCGAAAGAATCTAAAGATGAAGTATGTGTATGATTACATGTTGCATCTACTGCAAAGCTATGGGAAGTTGATGAAGATGAATGTAGAAGTGCCTCAAGGAGCCAAGGAAGTGTGTCCGGAGACAATGGCTTGTCCAATCAATGGAGGCCGAATGAGACAATCTATGGATGACTCATTGGTTATGTCTCCGAGCGTTAAGGCTACTTGTGAGATGCCTCCACCTTTTGAAGAAGATGAGCTCAAAAAGTTTCTTGAGAAGAAAGAAAGTGTTGAGAAAGAAGTTGAGAAGTGGACTAATGAGTATTGGCAGGAACAGAAGAAGATTCTTAAACATTGAGCTATTATAAAAAACAAAATTAATTATGTACTAATACAAATTTGATGAAAATAAATTGGATCATATGAAGGCCCATGAAATGCCCAATTTTCAGGTTCCCATGTAAACTTCTACACAATGTACTGAATCTAAGCTGTAGAATCAGAATTGCAAGCAAATTACATAAAGACTGAACAATCTAAAACAGAGAAAGAAAGGAACTCTGCAAATCTTCAGAGTCACAGAAACAGTAAAACCAAACAAGCTTAGAGATATGAGAGGTACACTAATAGAGTTAATCTTTTTCCCTAACATTTCCACATAATCTTTTTCCCTAACATTTCCACATACTTTTGTTCAGAGGTTAGCTTATATTCCTTCTTCTTCTTCCTAGATTCCATGCTTTATATACACAGAGTTCTTTCTCGCTATCATCAACCGCGCATTAAATCAATATCAGCATGAGCATGACGCATATCCATTTGCCTTGAACCTGTTGACCAAATCAGGTTTTGGTTTGGCTGCTGCTGAGGGACAGGCGAAATCGTGTTGTTATTATTGTCCAGAACGTGGTGATCATCAGTTTCTTGAACAACTTCAGAAGCTTCTTCTTCTCGTTTCTTGCTCTTGATCTTTGGAGCTGCCCATATAAAGCTCCCTACAATAACCTGATAGACCCAAGAATCTTTATTCAATCCCAAGAAATATGAGAGCTCAAGAGAAAAGTGTAAACCAAACCTGAACAGGACTTGCAGCTATTAAAGGCCCACCAATGGCACCGCCAATCACACGCCCATCGGGGCTAGCAAGCGAAACCGATAAGTTTCCAGTTCGGTTACGGAAGCTTCCATCAGTTGCCACTATATAAGATGTTGATAACGCTAGGATTTCAAACCGGCCCTGGAAATATACAAAAACATATGTTATAAGAAAAACAGTGAAAACACCAATGTTTCTCTATATAGTAAGAAATTTCAAAATTGAACCTCGTATTTAATGGCTCCGGGAGATGCTGATGGTTGAATAAGTGTTGCAGTAGAGACTGCACCACTTGCAGATAAAACGCAAATGGCTCTCGGACCTTGTTGAGAGAAAGCTATAACCTTTGATGCAATATCCTGTTGCAAAGTTTCAAAGCTTTTCAGCAATCAGCAAATAAAAAACATTTCACGAAAGCTCTGAAATAGTTAGTGATTCAACATTACTTCTCCTATTGAAACCGCGATAACATGTGGCGTGAAGCTCATTCCAGAAGATGAAGGCATCAGTTCACCTAATCAATTTCAAAAGAACAAAAAAAACAGGCTCATTGAATCAATAAATGCGAGTCTAATTCATAAGAGTTTAAGCAGAGCATAATACAAAGAAAGACAACAAAATTAGTTCCAATTTAGGAAAGTTTTAAGTTCCCACTCATTAGGAATAAACAATTGGATATTTTGACTTGAGAAAACATAAAATAATCCTGGTTCTTGATTCAATATATAATGGAGCTTTCTTTTTTCAAGATTGCAAGTTTCAGAGATAGATAGTTAATTACCAACGGAAGCCATTCTCTGTTTCTTGCCGGAGCCCGGAGGTCGACCACGGCCGCGTTTGTTAGAGTTGTTGGGAGTAATGGTCGAAACAGAGGAAGACGACAGAGCCAAAGAAACAGAGCCGTCTTGACCGTATTTTCTAGGCCGTCCTCTCTTTCGTTTCATCGGAGTTTCACTGGGAGGTGGAGGAGGAGCAATCATATTAACGCCGATATGATGAGGAAGAGCTCCGGCTCCTCCGGCTGCTGTTGCCAGAGAAGGATCACCGTGTAAAGAAGGAGATCCGAAACCAGTGGAGCCTGACCCGAATGGAGAGTTTTGATTAGGTAAGTGACGAAGACCTTGCTGTTGCTGTGGTGATCCATGAAACGTTGGAGGACCCGACCCGGATAATCCTCTATGGATATAGTAAGAACCTGACCCGGATAATCCCATTGCATCTCTTCGATCCATTTCGCATTTACAATAGTTGAAGAAGAAAGACTCTTTTCAACTTTTTAAGTGAACTTGTGAAACCCTAAAAAGATTGTGGCTAGAATTATGAGGAGAGAGAGAAAAAGAAAGAGGATAAATGGATAAGAGGAAAAAACAGAATCAAAGGTTGAGAGACTTTACGATGAAGATATAAACTTGGAGAGAAAGGAACATGCAAAGCTCTAAACACTTTCTCTGCTTCTTACTTCTCCTCCTCTCTCTCTTTCATTCTTTCACCATAAGCAACAAGAAAAGAAAAGCTTTCTCTTCTATCAACAATGGTTAGGACTTGGTTTTGAGGCTATCTCTCTCTCTCTCTCTTCTTGAATTTGTTTGCTTTTTAGTTTTCTGGGTGACAGAAGGAAACAGAAACAAACAAAAAACCTCTAACAGACTCTCTCTCAAGCAAAAGCATTTACTGTGAGGATAACAACAATGGGATCTTTTAATTCTTTTTTTTCTGAAAATGTATTTGGAAATTCAAAATCCTAATGAATAAACTGACTTTGACTGTAGCTCTATATAGCAACTAGGCATCTGTATGGCACATGACTCTTATGGCCACACTCTTTATTCAGGCGCGTGCACCAACATGTCACTCTTCTTTCTTCTCAACCAGAAATCTTGGTGAACAGATTCCTCCTTTTCAAGCTGATGCTACTTCTTACTAGTCTCTCTACTGTTTCTATAGACTGATTGATCTCTTCGGAATTTGATCTGAGACGGAAGAATCTGTAGAGACAGTGGAGGCCACGCGCCGGAGAGTGAGAAAAGATTTGGGCCTGTCTGGTCAGAGACTTGCCCACTGGCTTCCACTTTGAGAACTATTTTGACGAGAGAGAGAGGCTGATCAGAAGAAATCTATAAAATATCTCGCAAGGACCCATTGATGGGATGATATAACCTCTCAAAGCCTTTGAGATTTTTTCCTATTAGGATTCAACTTTAAATGTACCATGTAATGTGTGACACTGTTTGTATAAGACTTTTGATTATGACAAACATAATTTGACTTTCTAAAAGACAGTTTTTTTCTTCAAAATATGTTTAGTGGAATACTGGAATGTACTAATAAACTAGAAAAGATCTTGGGTCTGACTAATGCACCATGAAAGTCTTATGCCAATTATAAACATACTTGTGTCTTTGTTTTGTTTACCTAAAAGTTGACTTTTTCTCAGAGAAATCAGAATCTATGCTGAATTTGAACTTTAGAAGCAATTAGGAACCATACACATTTCACTTCATCAATAGCTACATTCCACAATGATCCCGATCCGGTTAGATAGCAAAATCTTGCATTCAAAAGAGAGAGTGATACATAAGAGTTTAACCTATAAGAAGAAGCTAGCTTCAACATGATTTCTCCAAAGTAAAGACGAAGATCAATGAAGAACAATTTTACATACAAGTGAAAAAAAACGAAGTTCCTTGTCAATTGTCTAGCTCCATTGCCTGAGCAGCTTTAGCTTTAGCAGTTGGAGTCAGTTTTGTCTTTAATTTCTTCTTGCCAACAGAAAATCCACCTTTCTTCTTCTTCCCACTTCCATCAACCTAGACAACAAAATCAACCAACTCACAGATATCATAAACTACTCTAGACTTCATTTAAATGATTTGGAAAACTCAAACTTATTCGTCAGATGTTCTACTAAGAAGATTCAATATTATTATTTTTACCCCACATAAGCTTCTGACTAACACTATCGAAATCAAATTGAATCCAAGCGAATTCAATCATTTCACCATTGGTAACCAACTAGAGTAATATATAGCTAGAAAAGACCATTCTCTGCAACAGAATCGGTTTGCTACTTAACGAACACCAATGTATATGAACTAAATATCAGAATTAAGAGATAAGAGAGACAGAAAAGGTCCTTACTTTCATCTTATTCTTGTTGGCATGAAGCTTCTTGATCTTCTTGTCCTGTAACTCTTTCTCTTCTGCAAATCGAAAAAATTCCAAGTTTTGTTGAGAAACACATGCGTATTGAATTGAAAGCGTTTAAAGAGATTTAAAGAAACCTACTTTGGAGATTGTACTCGTGCTGCTTCTTTCTCTTGGCTAAATTGTTCTTCTTCGACATTTTTTCCGTTCCAATTTCACCTCTCCAACCAGATAGGCGTTCTCTATAAACCCTAAATTTCAACTGACCTCAAAGGGTACGGAACTTTAATGGGCTGAGATAAGACATAAGCCCATTTAGAAGATAGAATAGAAGTTTCAGTATAAGCCCATTTAAGCCCAGATAAAAGCTTAGAAACCGAAACGTTGTCGAGCGCACAACTGTTCGTTCCAACTACCTTTCTCCAAGTCACACTTGTCTCTCTTTACTTATGCACTCTGCAATTTTTGCATGTGTCTTTATTGTTGTCTCTGCTTCTTCTTCTTCATCGTCGTCTCCACCAAAATCCCTAACCCTAAACCTCGATTTTCCCGCCCAAAATGTATCAGTCAATGAACCTATCTTTTTCTTCTAACTTTACCAACCTATCCTTTCTCAAACCACGATTATACTCCGGAATCTCCGCCAGAGCTCCCAAATCCCTACATTTCAAATTCAATCCTTCCTGCGTCTCCTCCGGCCCCAAATCCGACGATTCACCTCTATCCGAGAAGCTCATTTCGCTGCTTAAAGCTGTCCCAAACTGGTCTGACGGTATCAAAGAGAGACGGATGCAGCAGAAACGATCTCTCTACACTCACGAGAATTGGGTCAGACACAGAAGCTCTCTTCGCCATCTCCGTCACGTATCCTCGAGCCCATCTTCACGCGTTATACTGTCTTTGATTCCGCCTGTTTTCTTCTTCACCACCGTCGCGATCCTGATCGCCGGCTATAACTCCGCCGTGGATTTGGACTGGTTGCCTGATTTCTTCCCTGTACTTCGAGCTTCTCCTCTACCGTATCAGCTTACGGCTCCGGCTTTAGCTCTGCTTCTAGTGTTTCGCACTGAGGCTTCTTATTCAAGGTTTGAACAAGGAAGGAAAGCTTGGGTTAAGATCATTAGTGGAACCAATGATTTAGCTAGGCTAGTTATTTCTTCTGTTCATGGCTCCGGTGATGAATTGATCATCAGAGATGCGCTTTTGCGTTACATTGTTGCTTTCCCTGTGGCGCTTAAGGTTTGTTTTGTGAAGTTAGCTTATGTTGAGTTAGGTAGAGGAAGGTTCGTGATTGTGATTCTATTCATGTGCAGTGCCATGTGATTTATGGTTCAGATATTGCTAGTGATCTCAAGAATGTGATAGAAGTAGATGATCTGTCTTTGATTCTTCAATCCAAGCATCGTCCACGTTGTGTCATTCAATTCATTTCTCAGAGCCTTCAGCTGCTGAATTTGGATAGTACAAAGATAGATATGTTGGTATCTTTCTTGAATCTTTTAAGCATCTTCATTCATTTGACTGTGATTTCTGAATGTAATTCTCTTTCCATAGACTTTGGATATGCACTATAATGTTTAGTGTTCTCCTTCACAGGAAACAAAGATGATGCAATTACAGGAAGGAATTGGTGTATGTGAACAACTAATGGGAATTCCGATTCCACTTTCCTACACACGACTAACGTCGAGGTTCTTAGTCTTATGGCATCTAACACTCCCTGTTATTCTCTGGGATGATTGCCACTGGAATGTAGTCCCTGCTACTTTCATCAGTGCTGCCTCTCTCTTCTGCATTGAAGAAGTACCTAACTTTTTCTCGTTCATAGATTAGTCACATTTTTTTTTTCTTGCCTCATTATCACTCTTTAAGTTGGTGCTTGAAATGTCTGCAGGTGGGTGTTCTTATAGAGGAGCCATTTTCAATGCTAGCTTTAGATGAGCTATGTGCTATGGTGCTTAGTAACAGTGATGAAGCTGTTGAATCCAAAGAGGTCATACGCAATCGAATCATCGCAAAGAAAAGGATCCTTGAAATTAAGCACTCATCAAATGGTTGGCATAAATCTTGAAGTAATGGATGCCAATATACTCTGTGTGATGGCTAACTTAGGTTTTCTAATGTATGATTAATAGACTTTTGGTCATTAAGTGTATCTTCCTTAGTTCCTTGTGTCTTGTGATTGTAGATATGCAGTGTTTGCTTCTACGGCGGTGACGTTTACGTGCGTTGGTTATTTTTGAGGTTCTTATTATTAAAAATTCAACAGTAATTTTCTGACACAGAATAAACCAAAATAGCCAACAAACCATATATATTAAGATGCTTACTTCCATCGTTGAGTAATGATGATAAATTAATCTCAACTGTAGAAGTTGGTAGTATGGCTAATAAACAAAAATCAAGACAGTTTAGCCAAAGCCAAAATACAAAATCATGAACGTTTCACCGTATTTTTAGTATAGTATTTTATAAAACCTTAAAAAATAATATATAAAAAGAGAGTTGAAAACCTTTAAAATAAAAAAATAAAAAATAAATGTTAAAAATATATGAAGATGCAAAAAATATGTTGGATTTGTGGAATCGCTAATGATTATGGTTAAATGATGGGATCTAAAATCCAGTTAGCTTTCAAAACGTCGTATTAGTTTAGTTTATAAAACTTTAAAATAAAATTAATAATCAAAACAAAAACTAAGGTAAACAAAAAAAAGAATTTGAAAACCGTTTAAGAAAATAAAATAAAAAAAATAAATACTAAATATACATGAAGATGTGAAAAATATGTTGGATTTGTGGAATCGCTAATGACCACAATTAATTAGCCGGATCCTAAATCCGCTTAGATTTCACAACGTCAAATTAACCTAGTATTTGAAAAAAAACTAAAAAATATCTATAAACAAAAATTAAAGGAAAATGAAGAAACAAAAGAAAAAAACCGTTGAAAAAAGCAAACAAAATTAAAAGGCCCAATAATCCTTGAGTGAATATTGGTTGGTGGTACTGATTATTTATAAAACATATATACACAAACATCTGATTTATGCTTGTCGATGTGGGACCTTTTGGTTTTCTACGTTAGGAAGAATGCCTCGTGAGCTATGTCGGTGCTGATCTCTTTTTCTTGATGTTAGCCCAATAATAATAAAGCCCATATTATTTGAATTTTCTTTGTAAGCTTGTACAGTAGTTGCCTTAATTTTTTAATGACAAAATTTACAGAAATGATGGTAAGCTACTAAAATTAACAACATTTAACAGTAAATAATTTCAGCAGATCCAGGGACAAAACAAAACTCTAAACCTGTTGATGATGATGATGATGATGATTCATTACAGCTTCCCCTGTAACGACCAAAGAAGAAAGATCAGAAACTTCAGAGACTTCTTCAAACAGAGAAAACAAAGATTCCGATAGAATTACCATGCAACTTCTTGACAAACCGCTCAAATTCGACAATGTTATGTCCTTCCATGAGAGCTGGGACGAGTCTACTATAGGCAAATGATGACAAATGTTTTCTATCTGGATCGTTCCGAAACTTAACGCTTTCTAACATTTTGTTATAACCAACTCTATCATGGCAAGCAAGCGAGTTCTCTCGAGCAACCGGTGTACCGCTGTCCCAAGCAGCGTTTAATACCTGCAAAAAAATCACGTTTAGATTGAGGTTTTGGAGATAACTGATAAGCACAGGCTTAAGAAACTGATATGATGTGTATTCTTTACCTGCCAAGCTACTGCCTCAGGTTCTCCTAATGCTCCTGAGAAATCATCTGGACGGTTTAGAACTTGCACTTCTCCGGATACAAAACTCAGAGTGGCACCATGCTTCTTAAGTGTAGATGCAATTGCAGAATAACCATCTCGGTTGCTCGGGTTGTAGAATCCAGCGGTTAGCTCAGCGGCATGGCTTGCTGTTCTGTACCACCAGTGGACGTCTGGGAGCTGTTTAAGTCAATTGTGATGAAATTATGACAAAAGGTCTAAAATTTACAGGGTTTCAAATGCCTTAGAAAACTAAATCAATCACCTTTGCTGCAATGCAGCTACTGTCGAAGACTAGTTTAGCGAGACAGAGGATTTGGTCAGCATGGTCTATCAAAACCTGTGAGTACCATTTGAGAAAGAATCTTCCATAGAGGCCATCGTAGTCACCTCCATCACAGAAGAAACCGGTTCCCTGCGGCTGAGAATTGTAGGAGCCGGTGTTATCTGGGCCTCGAGCCCAAAACAGGTGCCCCCTTGATTCTGCTGCCTTTCTCAGGCTCTTCGAGAGATACTTGTCATAACACTGTACCGGTGCAAAGGAATGGTCATCATGTGGAAGCCAAAAAGGTAAGTTAGCTGGTGAAGCTCGAGTATCTCAAGAATTTAGATTGTTGAAAGGAAATATACCTGAAACTCTCCAACACCTGGATATCGCCACCCGTGTTTTATGGGACAAGAAGGGTACCGTAACTCTCCACAGGGGCCTAGTCCAATTTCAACCATAGATATTACACCATCCTCTAGAAACTCTGCAAGTTCTATCCGAAAACTTCTCATGTAATCAAAGTACACCTAGAAATAAATTCACCAAAAAAGTGATTCATGAGTTGGTTATTTCAAATATCTGTGATAACAAGAAGCAAATATTCATGTGTAAAGAAAAGACACAGCATGGACACAGTATCTATACCTCAAGTGCAGTTCTGCCTCTTAAAATACGTTCCTTGTCAATACCCCAAGAAAGGCATTCTGGGTTTCGTCTTCCCTCTCTATCAGTGAAATATATGTCCGGATTGGTTCGTCCTATTTCTGCCACCCAATGAGGAAGTGGGATGCAAACATCATCACCAACATTGCCTCCACATTCATGAAAGGACATTAGAACCTAGCAAGAAAGAAAGAAAGTGAGATACATATGAAGCTTGAGAACAATCATTCTAACGCAACTTCATTAAGAAAACTGTATCTTAACCAATCATGCAGGTAAAAGACTGACCTGTATCTTAAGATTAAGATCGCGGACCATCTGAAAAAGCTGCCTGTAACCAGTCCAATTATACTCCTGGGGGGAATGACCCTCAACTATTCCCCACCAACAATCCACTTTAACCCCATCAACATGGATTGATTTCAATATTCGTAAGTGCTTTAGCAGTCCATCTCGATCAGCCAATTCACACTTCATATTGATAACCCCAAGCTGTTGACAGAACAGGATATGTAGTTAGTAAGGATGAATTTCAGGATATTATTGGTAAATGCTAAGATTAAAGTGGCTTACTGGTAACATCACATAAACCGGAACATAAGGAGTGCCAGAGAAATCTTGCTCCGTCAGATTTGGAGGAATCTCGAGAATCTACCAAATACCAAAAGTGGAAGAGAGTCATCACAATTGAACCCAGATATGTGTATGCACGTAAATCAACCATGCAGTGAAAATCTGACAGGTTCTTATGAGATTTTCAGATTTTGAAAATGTTTTTCTCAAGTTGAGGAAACTATCAAATTCATTAATTTCAAATAAGCTATGTAAATGCAAAGGACTGAACTGTTACAAGATTTATTTTCTATGTACTAGTAAAGTGTCGTTACTTGTTTAGAGTTGATAACATCGACTGAACAACCAACAAGCCCCTCAGCCTTATTTACACTGCCAACCAGTTCTGGAGATTGGATTGGGAGCATATCATACGGTGATGGAGCGGGTGTGAAAACACCTTTCATACGGCAAGAGCTGAGTTCCACTGGGCTTCTAAGCCCAGATGATACCACTCTAAGAGCAGGAGGTGAGGTTTGCTGTGATGCAATGTGAGAAGCTGATGAACCTGCCGCAACCGCAGAAGAACCACCAGTAGGCTTTGTCCCCTAAAAGGTTGAGCAGATCAAGAAGATGATTTAGCTTTCACTGGTAATGGATATGTCAGGAGTTTTTCCCCAACCGAGGATCAAGGTTACTGCTAATGATTTCTGACAACTAAGAGTAGAAGAATTTTGCAGCATACAACAAAAGACATAACACAGGGACAGGGTATATAAGTACCTGAGATTTGGATGGAAAAGTAGTTCCATCAGGAAGAACAACCCATCCAGCTTCCCTTGCCAAAGCCGCGATAACATCGTTAATATCAGCTCTAACTCTCAGGTTATAATTCCCATGCCTTCGTAACCCGCCTAGTATCCTTGCAGTTATAGCCCTTCGATGGCGCTCTCTCAACTTAGTTCGCTCCTTCTCTTCAAGCGGTCTACTTCTGCGACTTCCTCCTCCCCCAGGAGTGCCCACTTGATCTTGCATTGACTGCTGAAACATAAACTCGTCATTACTACTACTGCCTGAAGCTGCGTGTTTGTCTCTATTTCGTCGGTCTCCATCATCTTCTTCCTTCACATCCATGTCCATTTCTTCGTCATCATCCTCTTCACTAGTTCCAAGCAGTTTATGCATATCCGTCGCCATTACTTCTCTTATAACCCAACCACCCAAACCTCTGTTAGTTTAAGAACGTTATTGCCCTCTTATGATGAAATGTTCCATCTTTACTTCTCTGGTTTTAACACTCCACGTGTAATCCTTCTGGACAATGCAGCCAAATATTCTATGATATTTCCTTGCTTACAGTTAGTTAGAAAATTGGAGATAATTTTAGTATCAACGAAATTAATCTTCAATCTCTCAATGTGCATAAGCTGCTCTCAGTTTAACTTCATCAAAGATCCTACAAGACAAAAATCAAACATATAAACAGCATTTTCAACTACAAACATATTTGCAGACATTAAAATGGAAAACTTTTGTGACTAACGAAACCAAACAGAGACTATTTCAAGCACAATTGAGATTAAGTACCTAACCATATATCATTGACCTCTGTGAGTAAGAGACACTAAGCACAATTCTTTCAACAATCACAAGCCTCCTCTCGAAATTGGTCAGAATTCTCGGCCCTCTGGGCGAATCATCGAGCAATACTAAAAAACCCTATAAATGGAGCTTCCGATCAAAGGTTTCCCCCTCTGTCGCCGTCAGCGAAACCAAGAGAGAGGAGAAGAAGACGGTGGATCTCCGGCGGGTGAAAAGAGGCGGATCTGGCCGTGAGATGGAGGAAGCGCGTGAAGGAGCGTGCAGCGTGAATTGGAAGACGAGCTTTCGCGCGTGTGTAGCGCTCGAGCGTGTCTGAGAGAAAGAGGAGTGTGTGAAGCTAAGGCTTGGCACGAACTATGCGTGTGTGCGTAAACCAATTGAAGAGTAGAGACGGGCTCATTAAACGTGTGAAGGGAAGCACGTGCCACCACCACCATCACGAGATTACGATGCACTCTGCGGCGCACAAGGCAAGGCAGGGAGATAGTCACGTGACTTGCCTGACCAGACACAGTTCGCATGATGTGATGTCTAATTATGGTCGTTTGAAAACAGTGTTCACAAACTGCGTGCCGTTTTACTCTTGTAGACGTGGACTTCATCCCGGTTTTAAAACCAAAGTAAAGTCTTAGACATTGACCATGGCTTCATTGGCTTGAACCTTCTTCCTTGTCTCGAGGGTTTACGTTGAATGTCAACTAAAAGTTGACCAAAAACATTCGTTACAAAACAAACTCAAATGTCATTAAAAGATGTTGTAAATCCGATTTAATTTTGATGACAATTACAAATTTGAGATTATTATTATTAAAATGATCTAAAAATATTTAATGTCTACAAAAAAAAATTAGTAAATGACATTTATACGATGTGATTCTAATTGTTATGTCTACATTAATAATTTGTAACTAAAAACATGTGAACCGAAAATAATAATTCCAATAGTAACATTACTCTCTGAAAATTGCAATAACATGGTGTAAATGTCATTTAGAATTTAATTAGAAATGAATGGGACAACCTTTACTTATTAATTATACACCTAACGCATATATAGCAACTAACGTTCATTATGAGATTTGATTAGCCAAATGTGGAAGGCACGTCTCTCCCCCACAATCAGATCGGACGGCCATCATTCGTCGGAGACAATCATAACTTAATTTTTAGTCATTAAATAATAACTCAAGCTGAAGAGGAAGAGACTCCATGTATTAATCTTTGTCACGTTCATCAGAGCCAGAGGAGCCAACAACGAAAGAGAAGAACTTGAAACTCACCAAAAACATTGATCATTATACACAATCGTGATGGAGAGTTCTTCGAATTCCGACCAAAATGAGGGAACTCCGACGAGCTCTGTTTCTTCGCCGTACCGGAGAACATACTCAGATATCTCCGGATTATCTCACCGGTTCGACGTTCAGAGCTTTTATAACCGGCCGTCAAACACTAACGCTGTTGTCTTGAGTGGCCATGAAGAAGATGTCTCCGAAGACGCCGAGGAACCAAAAGATGATGTCGTCAACGACGTCCACGGAGATGGAGACGAAGAAGACAGCGACATTGATTCTGCAGAAGATGCAGGTAAAGTGTTTAAGATTGTAACTTTCTTCTTTTGTCATTTCGTTAAATCGGGGTTTCTAGTGCAGAGCTAGAGATGATGAGGGAAAGATTTGCGAAGCTGTTGCTTGGTGAAGACATGTCAGGAAGTGGGAAAGGAGTTTGTACTGCTGTTACTGTGTCAAACTCCATAACCAATCTCTATGGTTTGTCTTCTTCTTCTCTTTTCAAATATGCTCTGTTTTCAAAACAGAGTATTTATAGTGTAGCGTGTGTTTGTTGTGTTATTGCAGCGACTGTGTTTGGACAGAGTTTAAGGTTACAACCATTGAGTACAGAGAAGAAAGACTTATGGAAACGAGAGATGAATTGTTTCATGTCTATTTGTGATTACATTGTCGAAGTTATTCCAAGATCTCTTGGTACTAACGTTGAGGTAAAATACTATTTCAACACTATCTTAATTTTGACACACACAATTTAAAACGCTAAAAAACCGGTGCGTTGATGTTTTAATTTCAGATAACAGAAACAAAGCTAAGATCTGATATTCTCATGAGTCTTCCTGCTTTGAGAAAACTCGATAACATGCTAATGGTAAGTATAAGACTCGAATTAGACTGATAGATAATCAAGATTCAAAAGATTTCCAACACGACTTGTTTGACTTTTGTAGGAAATATTGGATAGTTTTACGGAAAACGAGTTCTGGTATGTTGAAAGAGGAAGCTCATCGATGAACTCGGGTGGTGGTGGTAGAGATTCAGGAACGTTTAGGAAAGTGGTGGTTCAACGGAAAGACGAGAAATGGTGGCTTCCGGTGCCATGTGTTCCTGCTGAAGGTTTATCTGAAGAAGAACGAAAGCATTTGCGTCACAAACGCGATTGTGCCAGTCAGATACATAAAGCAGCATTGGCCATTAACGATTCCACTCTTAATGACATGGATATTCCTGATTCTTACCTCACCACTCTTCCAAAGGTATAAAAGGATAACTTGCGACTTCCATATAAATGTAATGTGAAAGTTTTGAAATCAACTCGGTGTTGTTTGATTTTATGTACAGAGTGGGAAAGCAAGTGTAGGAGACGTGATTTACAAGCAACTGTGCACAGCCGAGAAGTTTTATCCCGACCAGCTTCTCGACATCTTGAAGATCACATCTGAGCATGAGGCGCTTGAGCTCGCCGACAAAGTTGAGGCTTCACTAGTTACGTGGAGGCGTAAGACTGGAGGATTGACTCACTCTAAGTCCTCATGGGACATGATGAAAGATATCAGTGGCGATGCAGATCGTGGCAATGACAAGAACCACATACTTGCGGCTCGAGCCAGGAGCTTACTCTTCTGTCTGAAACAGAGATACCCTGAACTTTCTCAGACCTCACTTGACATCTGCAAGATTCAGTTTAACCGAGTGAGTAGCCCCAGCCATTTTGCATATTGTTTTAATTAAGATATCGATGGAAAATATCGAAATTATATGCTGAATATTCTTGTGTGTTGTTTTATTTTTTTGGTTAGGATGTGGGAAAGGCGGTATTGGAGAGCTATTCAAGGGTTTTAGAAGGTTTGGCTTATAATGTTGTGTCGTGGATTGATGATGTTCTTTACGTCGACAGAACAGTGAGAAACAGAGATGATTAGGGTTTTTCATACTGAGTTTTTTCTTTTGAGAACAGATTAAGTTCTTTGGGATGTAATGAGAATACCAAACAAATGTGTATGTTTTTTTCTTATGATTTTCTGAATCTTTAAAAGGAATTCTGAACCAATAATACCAAATGAGGGTGAACAAGAATTTCAACCACACACAGTTGATAGAAGATCTTTAATTTCAGATGTTCTTTAATCATCACTAGTGGCCCTAATTTGCCAAAGAGCTTAATCTGTCAATTTTTTTTTGTCTTGGATTGTTTCTTGACTGAAACACAATGAAGCAATAGAGATGGTCTTCTTGTTTAAGTTCAAGCCTTGTTTTATTAATCCTCATATAACAACAACATACAACTAACAGAACTCAAAACTTTACAGAAGCCAAATGGAAAAGAAAACATAATAAGGACTGAAAGAAACAAGACAAAGAGTTTCTTTTGCAGTCGTTGGGGTATTAAAAGCTGTGGTTGTGTGTATCTGCACAAAAACTGAAAACTAGAGCTTGTCCATTGAAGTGGACGTGAACCTGTACAGAGTAAACAGAGGAGCCTCTTGATGACCATGAGTGTCTTTCTCGAACAAAAGTTTACTTTCTGGTAGTGATCTGGAGCAGTGGGATTTAAGGAACCAGCTTGTTGATTCTTTCAGGTTGGACCAAGTCTCTGCAATTGCTGATTATCTCTTCTAGTAGTTCATCAAGGATTATTTCACCTGTTTCAGAAACGATGCAACCAATATCAAAGCGGAGATCCATCCAGTTTCCAGTCCTAGCCAGGTCTTTCCGCACTATCTGGTCTAGTGTGTGAGGAGATGGCAAAGGTAAGAGATGCCAGTAAACTTCTTCTTGTACCACTTCAACAGCATTTTCCATGTCTGGAAAAAAGTGCATTGCAGGTTTGACGAATGAAATCCAAGGGCCATGTCCACAAAACTCCATAAGAACTTCATTGATACAGTCAAAAAGGAGTTTCTTATCGCTGCAGAGATTTGTCGAACAGAAATCTATGTCATCCATTAGAGCCTGCTCAAGAATCTTCTCCGAATAAAAAGATCTCGCCAAAAGCTCTTCCCAGTTCAACTCTGATGATTTCACCACGGCTTGAATGTATTCAAGTGCCAGTTCCTTGTCGTCCATTCTTGTTTTGACATCATTGTCTTTCTCCGGTCCTGGAAAATCAGGTTCGTCGAATCTTATGCACAGTGGTTGCATCCGCATTTCGGCTATATGAGGCAATGAAGAAGGTCAGAGACTAAGATTTGAACAAAAGTTTTACTAGAATGCTGAAATGGTGTTGCAAATTCTTTCTAGGCACACCTGAAGAGAACCTGGAGCTGTTTGGACTAGTGTCATCATCTGTAAAGAAAGGCTCAAGCACAGATACAGGACTTGACTTTCCCAATACATCTGTGGTGTTTTCTTGGCATTCAGACATTCTCACTGAAGAGTTTGGTGGAGAACACGGTGATTGTCCCTCTTTGAGTACTTCCTGAAAACATGATAAAGCAGGAAATATGAGCCTTCCTTCAAGAAATATGTATCATCAACAAAAGAAAGGATTCATCAAACCTTTTCCAAAAGTTGTTTGTGCTCATCCTCATCAATATATGCATCTTGTTGGATAATGGAAGAGCTAATTGCTTCAGACAACGAATCCATAACAGTCTGCTCTTCCTCTTCCATCCTAGTGTCTGACATACAAAATCAAAAGCAATTAGTTTCATTTTGACAAAGCTGAGAAAGAATCAGATCAAACGAAAAGAAGAAAATTAATCACCTTCCGGAACTGGCATAAACTCTGTTTCTTCATGGTTGTTTGAATCCAGTCGAAGTGGCTCATAGTAGTAATCTTTTGAACTGCACTGCTGAATATTTGGTTTTTCGATTATCTGATGATCAAGTGCCAAGGTCACTCTAGGACTGTTTTCTGGTGTGAAGAACTCAGGGAGAGCAAGAATCTTCCCAAGGATTCTTGGTACTTCTTTATCCGGTAAGTCAGCATCTATGTCTCCTTCTGCAAGCATTTCAGACAGGTGTTTCTTGGCAGCAATGTATATGCCACACATACTCTTCTTGGAATCTTTTTCACTTTCATGGAAAGTATCCTCTTTATTAGCCTCACCTTTTGAAGCAATGTCAGGCAAGATTTCTCCATCCGACCCGGGATTGGTCTCTATCTCTTCTCCCAAACAACAGTTTTGACTCATGCTAGACGACAATGCATCTGCATCAGGATCAGGATCAGAGTCATGTTGAGCATTGCATGGATTCTTTCCAACCGCAAACTTTAGTCTTCTTCTGATTCTACTGAGACTAAAGCGAGAACTGAATTTCTCATTTTTGGCCTTGTTGTCTGTAGAAGGTGTTCCAGGCGATGATCCAACATCCAAGGTATTTGGTTCAGGCTTCAAAATTACAATTGTTTGTGTCTCTTTGATTCTCTGAGAATCTCCCGAAGTTGGTGTACCGATATTCAATGATTCTTCTTTAGAATCCAAGACCTGAAATGCATCCACCAGGTTCTTCTTGCAGCTCTCTACCTCGCTTTCCTTTTGAGCTATCAACCGCTTTATCAACTCGCTGAACTTCTCTTCGGAATCATCATTTACCATATCCACTTCGTTATGAGAAACTATCGGACACTCATTATCTGATTTCTCTGCATGATCATCATCATCATCACCAGCAATCAAAACATTGATATCTTCACTGATTTTGCTGCAGGTCCTACTTCTCCTCTTTCGGTTTCTCGCCTCACACTTTTGCGTAGTCTTCTCATCAATCTCAGCTTCTATGAGTTTCTTGACACTCTGCATTTCAGCTTCACTCTCCTGAGACAACAACACAAAACAATCTACATCAGTTTTTGGCATTTTACACAAAAAAAGCAAGTTTGATTCTTGAATCCAACAAAAACTTAACAAAGACCTCATCACAGTCACAGTCACAAGTAAGCTGCTTCTCAACCTTAGTCTCAAACACTCCATTATTACCTGCATTGTTTCATCAAACCAACAAAGTGAGAATCTTTTTTGTTTTAGACACATTTCCATGACTCAAAAGATAGAAGAACAAAAACCTATGATGATTCTCTTGCTTCGACGTTTCTTATCCATCAAAAGCTTCTGGTTAGATCCACCATGTCTAAAATCAAACATGCTCATAAACACCCAAACACATCCTAGCCCTTCTCTTGAAAGATGTCTTCTACAAATCTCTTTCTCCATTTAAAATCCTCAATGCTCCTCTTCTTCTTCTCTCTCTCTGTTAACTCCTTTTGAGCAAAATCTACAAAAGAGTAAAGTATAAAGACAGATACCAAAACTGTGATTACAAACAAAGAATATGAAGACTGACTCACAAACTGTTGTTTACTATATATATGATTCATGCATTGTTGATCCCCACGGAAAAGAAAAAGATAAAGGCATAAATATACCTTATAAGAATCTGATCCAATGCTTGCAAGAACAGGAAAATCTACTGATAAAATGCAGATGCAAAAAGAAAGTACTGATAATACTTTACACACTCAGTGTTTCAGCCTCCATTGTTAAGAAAAGAAAACCTTAAAAGTATTTTTATTTCCAGATTTTCGCATAAAATGCGGCATTCTTCGCTTATTAATATAATAGAAAAATCACGAGAGGTGAAGAAGCTCGAAGCACGAGGGTAGATGTTTAGCAAAATGTGTCATTTAGTAGACCCACTTCTCACCAGAAATATACTCTTTTTTAAAAAAACACCCAGAGATATAAAGAAAAACAGAGTACTTGATTAAAGAAATGGACACTTGGCATCAAATTACAAGAAATTGCATTAGAAACGACAAAATCCGATCAAGTTTTCATGATTTACGTATAATATAATCATATATATTAATAGAAGAAAACGATAAAAAAAAGCCAATAGCTTTTTTCTGTCTTGTTCAATTCCCACATAGAAAAAAAGAGATAAATATCATAGAAGCATACTACTAATTGCTTAACTGAATTACAAATTGTGTGTAATGATAATGATATAATAACTGCCTTCTTTTTGCCAAAAATATGGATACACATACATAAATGTTTGTGACTGTATTTTATACTACTATGCAATAAGTGAATGATATGGGGAATTGTCTAGGAGTCGGTAGGTAATCTAATGGTCCTCCGGAGCCAAGTTGTCCGAGTGAGTACCGTACGGCGACAAGTGTGTCGGGAAGGGCAAACTCGTCAATTACTCACCGTCGATTGTTTTATTTTTTTATTAAAGAATGTGGGTCTGACTCACCGTTATTTATATTTTGTCAGTGTTAAGTTCCAATAACTATGGTTTAATAAATACTTCAATTCGTAATAAATGTCGAGAGCACGATCGTGAATTCGTGATAAATGAAACAAGATTCGTAAGAGAAACAAATTACTTAAAATATAATTTTTGGTAGAAATGGATTCTTTTCATATAAAAACGTAATTATGAATCGTAAAACGATTTTGGTCGTTATTCCATCAACTATGATAGAGTCATACCCAAAAAGAATAAGAAAAGACGAGATCATATCCTGATGTGGTTTTTAATGGTTTTATCATTACTACTCTCACTGTATTATAACTATATATTTTGTATCATCCGGTTTAAAGTTTTGTGTTAGATATGGTTGATGAAACATTTGTTAACAACTAAGAATATTGCCAAAGAGTTGTTCACAATTGGCGAATTCCATTTATGACTATTTGGACATTTGCTCTTTATGTAGGATCAGCACATAATATACAACAACGATGTTGATCCTTTTTTTGGACCACACGTAGCTATTGTGTAACATTTGCGAATTTGGATACGTGTATTAGGCCTGGGCAAAATATTCGTTCAATCCGCTTCGACACGCTATTCGATTTGATTTAATTCGAAAAATCCGAATATCCGTAAGATTTTGGAGCAAAGCAAATAGGAAAATGTAGTACAACGCTTAAGAACTAAAACTCAGGCCACCAATTTTTGAACTTTGAGACACGAAGAGTATTGTATTGTTGCAGGAAAAAGGAATCAGAAAAAATGATTTGGAAGCTTTTTGTATGAAATCATGTTGATGTTCTAT